>ERZ840407.85-NODE-85-length-94756-cov-10.353703_pt1 | contig 94756 bp, 72 predicted proteins | sample MGYA00519877_ERZ840407 | MGnify/ENA primary metagenome ERZ840407 (study PRJEB31850, sample SAMEA3708875) | human gut metagenome | biome: human gut; feature: human-associated habitat; material: faeces | place: China | collected 2014 ...
CGGGGTTGTTGCCGAGGGCGTTGCCGCCGAGGGCGACGACAATACGATCGGGCTTTCCGTACGGTTTACTCATAGTGTTCGTTCACTTCCCAGCTACTAGCGAAGCGTCGCGTACATCATGGCCTTAATGGTATGCATGCGGTTCTCGGCCTCCTGGAACACGCGAGACTGCGCGCTCTCAAAGACCTCGTCGGAAACCTCCATCTCGGTCACGCCGAACTTCTCGGCAATCTCGGCGCCGATGGTGGTCTGCGTATCGTGGAAGCTCGGCAGGCAGTGCATAAAGATGGCGCCGGGGTTTGCCTTGGCCATGACCTCGGGCGTTACTCGATAGGGAGAGAGAAGATCGATTCGGCTCTTCCACAGCTCCTCAGCCTGGCCCATACCGACCCAAACGTCCGTATAGATCACGTCTGCATCCTTGACGCCCTCGTCGATATCCTCAGTGAGCTGGATCGTGCAGCCATTCTGAGCGGCGATCTCCTGGCAGCGCTCAAGAAGCTCGGGATCGAAGTGCGTGGCGCCCTCGACATCGCCCTTGGGTCCGCAGGAGCAGAAGTTAATGCCGAGCTTGGCGCAGATAACCATCAGGGAGTCGCTGACGTTGCCCTGCTCCTTGCCCATATAGGTGAGCTTCATGCCGCGCGTGTCGCCAAACTCCTCACGCATGGTAAGAATGTCGGCAAGGGCCTGGGTGGGATGGTACTCGTTGGTCAGACCGTTCCAGACGGGAACGCCAGCCTTGGCGGCAAGCTCCTCGACGATCGACTGGTCGGAGCCGCGATACTCAATACCGTCATACATGCGACCGAGCACGCGGGCGGTATCCTCGATGGACTCTTTCTTGCCCATCTGCGACGAGCCGGGGTCGAGGTAGGTCACACCCATACCCAGGTCCATACCGCCGACCTCGAAGGCACAGCGCGTGCGCGTTGAGGTCTTCTCAAACAGCAGGACAATGTTCTTGCCCTCGAGAAAGCGGTGCGGATAACCGGCGCGCTTCATATCCTTGAAGTTCTTTGAGAGGTCGAGCATGTACTCGATTTCCTCGGACGTAAAGTCAAGCAGGGTAAGAACGCTTCGACCAGAAAGATTAAGAGCCATGATTTGAGTCCTTTCGATTGTTGGAACACACAAGGAGGGATGGGCGGCGCAGACGCACACGCGCCGCCCAGATACGCTAACGCTGACTAGATTTCCTCACGCCAGAACGGCATGGTCATGCAGCGCGGGCCGCCGCGACCGCGAGAAAGCTCCTCGGAGGGGGCGACGAGCAGCTCGACGCCGGCCTTGTAAAGAGCATCGTTGGTGACAACGTTGCGCTCATACACGCAGACCTTGCCCGGTGCGACCGCAAGAGTGTTGGAACCATCGTTCCACTGCTCACGGGAAGCCTCGATCGGATCGCCACCACCGCACTCAATCATGGTGATGTGGTCCATACCCGTCGCAAGCTCGAGAATATGCTGCAGGGTGCCCTCGAGCTCCTCGATATGCACCTCCCCCTCCGAATCGCCCTTGGTCAGGCGGTAGGCACGAAGCGTCTGGTAGATGCCAGGATAGACCGTGAACTTATCGCGATCGACCTGCGTGCAGACGGTGTCGAGGTGCATGTAGGCGTAGCCGTGCGGGATCTTGATGGCATAGATGTTCTCGATCTCGGCCTCATCGGAACCCCAGAACATATTCTTGGCGAGCTCATCGATGGCCGCAGTCTGGGTGCGCTCGGAAATACCGATGGCGAGCGTCTTGGCGTTGATGTTGAGGATATCGCCGCCCTCGATATGCCACTCGCTGTTGTGGTCATACCAAATGGGGCTACCGGCGTAATCGGGATGGTTGCGGAGCACCGTTTCGTAGAAGATTACCTCGCGATTGCGCTGATTCCAGTACATGCGGTTCATGGTAGCGCCCTTGCCCACGACAGCCAGAGGGTCACGGGAGAAATACGAGGCCGGCATGGGGAACAGCACCATATCGTCAGCCTTCAACTCCTCGCCGTCCATACTGGCAAGAGAACCGCCAACCTTGGGGATCTCGAGGTCGCGAACGTAGAGGCCGCCCATGGCAGCAAGGACAAACTCCTTGTTGTCCTTAATCGAATCAAGCTTCTCGACAACGGCCTGGCGAAGGGCCGCGTTGGAGATGCCGGACTCACCCATGAACTTCGTCATGAACTCTGCGCGAGTGCCCTCGACTTTGTCAAACGTCTCAGCGAGCAGCTCTTCCATATAGACGACCTCGGCGCCAGCGCCGCGAAGAAGGTCGGTAAACTGATCGTGCTCTTTCTGGGCATAGTCCAGATAGAACGCGTCGTGAATCCAAACGCGGTCGAAATCCTCCGCCTTCATGTTTACAAGATCCATACCGGGGCGATGGACGCACACCTTCTTGAGGGCGCCAATCTCGCTATGAACGTTCAGTCCTTTGTTCATCTCTATCCTTCTTTCTCACAACTTGTATGTGGGGTTTTGCATTTACGGCAGGGGGATAAGACCCGAAACCGCAGTGAATGCCATGCAGATAACGCTTACGACCAGGAAGAATTTCCAAGCGACCTTCCACCACTGGCCAAGCGGAATCTTACAGACGCCAAGACCGGCAACGAGCATCGCGCTTGTCGGCGAAATGAGAGACATGGCAGCACTGCCCATGGAAAGGCCGGTAACTGCAGCCTCGGGGTTTAAGCCCATCAGCTCAACAAGCGGACCGAAAATGGGAATCGTAAGAGCAGCGATGCCCGAGGAGCTCGGAACGAGGATCGACAGAAGGTTATCCACGACGTAGAGAATGCTCGTAAAGATAACTGCCGGAACTCCAGAGAGAGCCGTGGCGAGCGTGTTGAGAATCGTATCGATGATGAGGCCGTCATTGGCGATTACGAGGATTCCGCGGGCGAGGCCAACAACGATGGCAGAGAACGCGAAGTCTGCAATTCCCTTAACGAACTCGCCAGCGATCTCCTTCTCATTCATCCCGGAAACAACACCCGAAAGAAGAGCCATGGCCAAGAAAATCGCAGAGATCTCGTTCATGTACCAGCCCTGGGTTACCAGACCCCAAATGATAGCGCCAAGTCCAAGCACGAAAATAACCATGACGGCTTTTTGCCTAGCGGTGAACTCGCTATCGAGGAGATTCTCGTCCGCGCCAAACTCTTTGCGCTTCTCGATATCATCGTGGAAAGCTGGGGATGCCTCGGGATTCTTCTTAACCTTGAGGGCATACATCACAACCCATGCGATGGCAACTGCAGTGAGCACGACAAGGGCGATAGTACGCAACCAAAGCTGGGGGTTGCCCTGGATACCGAGGATGCCCTGGGAAATCAGGACGTTGAACGGGTTTACGGTAGATGCGATGTATCCGATACGGGCACCCACAAACACCGTCATGAACGCTGTAATTGAGTCGAAGCCCATGGCCATCATGATCGGCATAAGAATCGCAAAGAACGGAAGCGTCTCCTCTGCCATACCAAAGGTGCTGCCGCCCAAGGCAAAAAGCACCATTAGGATCGGAATGATGAGGACGTCCTTGCTCTTGAACTTCTTCACCACTCGGGCGACGCCGCTCGTGATGGCTCCGGTCGCCGTGATGACCTGGAAGGAACCTCCCACGATCATAATGAATGCAACGACCTCGACCGCTTGCTGGATGCCGATCGCAGGGGCCTCAAGTACTTCGAAGATGCCTTGGCGAAGATCGACCTCGTTGCCGTCCTCGTCCGTATAGACCTTATCGACAGGCTCATAGGTGCCCGAGACCGTTACCTCGCGACCGTTAACCTCCTGGCGCTCAAACGAACCCGAAGGCACGACCCAGGTCAGAACGGCAAATACGGCCATCAAGACGAGAATGATGGTGTACACGTGCGGGACTCGAAGAGTGCGCTTCTTTTCTGTCTCTGCCATCTCTCCTCCTTAATTCAGGGGTTTTTCGTTGCCGGCAAAGCCATTGTGTCATCGCGCAAAACACCCTTCCGTCTCTTCGCCCGCCAGCGAAGCGCATCGACCCGTAAACGGACTTTAGATTGACGTAATTCATCAATTATCACTTTTGATAGATGTTTAACGTCACTTATTTACTTGGGTCGTGCCATTCTCCTGTGGCAAACATGATGTAAATTGAAACAAGCTTCTAATGTGACACTATGGAAGCGATCAATACTCATCGCCAAAGCGAGGTCACATGTCCGCATTGCATGTTCAAAACGAAATAGGAAAGCTAAAAAGGGTCCTGCTGCACTGCCCCGGCCCCGAAACGCGCAACTACCCCGACGGCCAGTTCAATCAAGTCTTTACGCTACGCCCTTCTAGCAATTCATTTGATCTTGAAAAGGCTCTTGGGGAGCATCATGCTTACTCGGCAATGCTCGAGCACGAAGGAGTAGAGATTCTCTATCTTGAAAACCTTCTTACCGAAGCCCTTGATGCGACAGAGCAAGCGCGTCGCTCTTTTATCGATAGCTACATTTCAGAATGCGGCGCGAGGGGCATGGAGCTCGAGTCCGCCATTCGCGAGTATCTTGAGCATATCGAAGGTTCCCGCGACCTGGTCCAGGCAGCCGTCAACGGCGTTCGCTACTCCCAGGTCTTCGACACGAACAAGGAGGTGTTCAGCCTCTCAAAGCTGACGGGAGACGCATACTCACCCGACGACCTTCTCATAGCCCCCCTTAACACCATGTGGTTTACGCGCGATCCAGCAAGCGTCATCGGCGAAGGTGTCACGCTCAACCATATGTACTGGCCAGAGCGCAACCGTGAGGTTATCGCCTATAAAACGATTTTTAACTATCATCCGGATTTCCGCGAGACTCCTCAGTTCTTCAAGCATGAATCGACTTACCACATTGAAGGCGGCGACCTTCACAACCTCAACAGCGAAAATGTAGCCGTTGGCATCTCTCAACGAACCGAGCCAGCAGCTATAGACACCCTAGCGAATAACTTGCTCTGGGACGAGAACTCGACTATTGAGTCCGTATGGGCCATTGAGGTTCCCTACGATGATCTCTGCATTCATCTCGACACATACTTTGCGCGTGTTAACTATGAGACATTCCTCATTGACCGGGAGCTCCTGGACCAAGCGCGGGTCTACTGCATTACACGAGGCAGATCGGAAAGGACAACCCGGGCGCGTCATGTCGAAGGCGGACTAAAAGAAGCGCTGGGATTAGCCCTGGGTTCAAGTTCGTTGCAATTTATCCTTTGCGGCGGCTCAAATCCCGGAGCGGCAGAGGTCGAAAGAACCAACAATGCTATAAGCACGCTTTGCCTGGAGCCCGGCAAGGTCTGCGTATACGAAGAGAACACCGAGACGAACAAGGCACTGGAGCAGGCCGGTATTGAACTTGTTCCCATCTCCATCTTCGAGCTGACAAACGGCTTTGGCGGCCCCAACTGCCTCTGCCTTCCCCTCGTCCGCGCTTCATAACATGGGAACGGGTCAAAACATAAAGGCGCTTCGCAAGCGCGACCAGCTCACGCAGGAGGAGTTCGCGGCACTTGTCGGCGTCTCCAAAGAAACGGTATGCCGTTGGGAAAAGGACCGCTATGCCATCCGCCGGTCGACACTGCTCAAGATCGTTTCGAAATTCAATCTGCAGCTTGACGACCTCGCATCAGAAACCGCAGGGCTTGCCGCAAAGCTCGACCACGGAGGACGGAAGCCGAATTCCAAGGAAACTGCTACTGACTCCCTTTGCGATGTATTTAAAATCCAGATGAATGGAGGCAGAACAGGACTTAAGCAGACCGGAACAACGGCGCTCCCCTCATCCGTATTCAAAAAACATCGCGGGTGTTTCTTTGTTCAAATGGACACATCTGCCATGTCCAAATGCTATCCGATGGGATCCTTTCTCCTAGTGGACCCCAACCTGAAGCCCTGGAACGGATGCTCCGTCCTCGCCTTGTCCGATAATTCCAGAGTGGTCATACGGCGGTATAGCACCGGCACGAACACCGTGATGCTGTCATCCTACTCATATCGCACATCGGAACCGGATATTGTGCTGGACAAACGCCGAATCAGGATTCTCGGAGTCATCGTCTGGTTTCAGGCATCCCATGACCTGAGCATCTAATTGGATCGGATCTTGTCATTGGGGACAGCCTTAAATGAGTGGTCATTGGGCAACCACTCATTTAAGTCTGTCCCCAATGACCACCCATGAACAGCCACCTCAACAGCAAAAGCCCCGCAGTCGGAGCGGACTGCGGGGCTCATGAAGAGAGGCTAGTCTGTGGGCGCTTTGCCTGGCGCCCACGGGAGAGGCAACAGAGTAGAGGCTACTCGTGGATGCGGGTACCGGAGAGGCCGGCCATGGTCTCGGCGGCCTTGTCCAGGGCGCCGATGATGCAGGTGCGGCCCTTGCGGGAGCGGGCGAACTTGATGGCGGCGCGGACCTTGGGCTCCATGGAGCCCTTGCCGAACTGGCCCTCGTCGGCCAGGCGCTCGGCCTCGTCGGCGGTGATGTCCTCGAGCTCCTCCTGGTTGGGCTTGCCGAAGTTGATGGCGACGTGCTCGACGGCGGTCAGCAGGAACAGGACGTCGGCGTCGCAGTCCTCGGCCAGCAGCTCGCCGCCCAGGTCCTTGTCGATGACGGCGGGAACGCCCTTGTAGCAGCCCTTGTTCTCGTAGTCGCGGACGACGGGGATGCCGCCGCCACCGCAGGCGATGACGATGAACTCGTTGTCGAGCAGGTTGAGGATGGAGTCAGCCTCGACGATCTTCTTGGGATCGGGGGAGGCGACGACGCGACGCCAGCCGCGGCCGGAATCCTCGACGAAGACCTTGGAAGGATCCTCGGCCATGAACTCCTTGGCCTGCTCCTCGGTGTAGAAGGGGCCGATCGGCTTGGTCGGGTTCTTGAACGCGGGATCATCCGGGTCGCACTCAATCTGGGTGACGACGGTGGCGGCGTGCCAACGCTTGTAGCGCTTGTGCATCTCGCGGCCGATGCCCTGCTGCAGGTGATAGCCAATGTAGCCCTGGGACATGGCGCCGCACTCGGGCAGCGGCATCTCGGGGGTGCCGATGGCGTCGTGGGCAGCGGCGAAGGCGTTCTGGATCATGCCGACCTGCGGGCCGTTGCCGTGGGTGATGATGATCTCGTTACCCTGCTCGATAAGACCAAGGAGAGCGTGGGCGGTGTTGCTCACGGCCTGGATCTGCTCGACGGGGTTGTTGCCGAGGGCGTTGCCGCCGAGGGCGACGACAATACGATCGGGCTTGCCAAGAGGCTTAGACATTGCTGGAATCCTTTCTGTAAAAGGCCTACAACCCATTAATAACCCGCGTCCGTGCAATACGCGAGTTTATTAAGGTTTATATTCTCTTTATCGCTCATTTTATTCATTTTGAAAATAGTTTAACGGTGAACGGTCGTTTTTACCCGCTCAGCGTAAAGAAGCCCAGCTCACACATGTTTACGTCATCTACGTGCGACTTTATTTAATTAGAGCAGAGATTAGGCTGGATTATGCAAACTATATCTTTGCTAAACACATAACGGACAGCGCAATATCTTACTCGCACTATACGAGATTCTATACATTTATTAGACGAGTATGCACCCCTGCAAAAACACGGGGCTTTTCATCCAACAAAAGGGATAGCCAATCGCGCTTCACCCCGCGGCAAGCGGCTGTGAGTTCGCAGTATGGAACTTTACCGTCGGCTTCTGCATGAACGCTGCCGACGCCCTTTCGCTCCTGCGCGCCCAAGCAGCCGAGAACGCTAACGGCGCCACTGCCAACCTGGCCACCCTCAACAACGGCGCCGCCAGCCTTTTCGCAAAGTACCGTGCTGGCTCGCTGGCTTTGAGGCCTAAGTGAGCTTTGCTATTTGCCAATTTTTGTATGATTTGGGTCAAATCTATTTGTCAATTTTTGTATGATTAGGGGCAAATCTATTTGCCAATTTTTGTCAATGAGGTGTTTTAATGCTACGCCGCAAGGTCACTGATAGGCTTTTGAGCTGGAAGAACGACTCCGATAAAGCGTTGCTTGTTACCGGTGCGCGTCAGATTGGCAAGAGCTATGCGATTCGCGCGTTTGGAAAGAGCAACTACGCTTCGTATTATGAGGTCAATCTGCTACTTGATGCCGAGGCAAGAGACGTACTTGTTGGCGCTAAGAACTCCATTGACTTCATCAACCGTGTGGCCCTTCTTGCGGATGCACCGCTTGTTGAAGGAGACACGCTTATCTTCGTCGATGAGATTCAGGAGTATCCGCAGATCGTTACACTTATGAAGGCGCTGGTCGAGGACGGACGCTTTAGCTATGTCTTCTCGGGGTCTATGCTTGGGACTGAGTTTAAGGGGATCTCTTCTTTTCCGGTGGGGTATGTCGAGCACATTGTTATGCGACCGATGGATTTTGAAGAGTTCTGTTGGGCAAACAGCATCAGCGAGAATGTGCTTGCAGACATTCGCAGCTGCCTTGTCGAGAGACGTCCCGTCGAAAACTATATTCATGAGGCGATGCTCAAAAACTTTAGAGCCTATATCGTTTGCGGCGGCATGCCAGAGGTCGTTCAGAACTATATCGATTCGGGCTATTCGCTCGTGAGAACGCGTGAGCTTCAAATTCAGCTAGTCGATCAGTACAAAAGCGATATCTCTAAATATGCATCGACTCGAGCGTTTAACGTTCGCTCCATTTTCGAGCAAATTCCCGTTCAGCTTGAGGCGGAGTCCCATCGCTTTGTTGTTTCATCCCTGGGCGAGGGGGCTCGCCTTCAAAAATACGAGCAGGATTTCCTATGGCTGGTGAACGCGGGCGTCGGTTTGATGGTCGCCCAGGTGACGGAGGCCCGGAGTCCTCTTAAGGGGACAGAGAAGGCGACCGCCTTTAAACTATACGAGTCTGATACAGGCATGCTCGCATCACGGTATCCCGGCAGCACGGCACGCGCTGTCTACCTTGATATGAAAACCCCCAACCTCGGCGGTCTCTATGAGAACGTGGTCGCGCAGGAGCTTGTCGCCCTTGGAACTGATGCATGGTACTACCAGACACGCGAGGTCGGCGAAGTTGACTTTGTGATCGAAGGCACCCGCGGGCACGTTGTCCCAATCGAGGTCAAATCGGGCAAGAAGGTTCGAGCCCATGCGGCCCTCGACCGTCTGATGAGCGTGAGCGAGTACAAAATCCCCGAGGCCGTTGTGCTAAGCCACGAGAACCTCAGCAAAGAGGGCAAGGTCCTGTACGTTCCAATCTATATGACATTCTGTCTCGATGAGTTTATGGAAAAGGACGACCCCAACAACGATTTCTCGTTTGCACCCATATCCCTCTAGGCCATCTGGGTCCGCGACCAGGTCCCCCTCTATACCCAAAGCAGCGCGTGGTTTCGCGGCAAAGCCGCGAAACAGCGACCGGGACAAGGCACCCCATCAGCCACGTCCTTCATCCAGCCCCACAATCCGAGGACGTAGTCGTAGCAGGATCTGAGGGCTGACCTTCGCGGACACTCCGCACTGATATCTTCTGTATTGAAGACGTCGATGATGCACCCGTATACCATTGACGTCGACACCATCAGATGCGGACCGCGCGGTGACCCCACATTCCGCTGGCGCCCATGGGGCTGCCCTCGTTTCCTGACATGTCCCGCGCGGCCCGCGGCGAGCCGAGACCGCCGCATGACCTAATAGGAGCATGGAGCGATACCGCGGACCCGAACAACCGCATTCTATCGCGCCCCGTCAGTGTGCCGTCTGCCCGGTCCAGGCGAGCACGGAAAGAACGGAGCGAGACATGCAAAACGAATCGACACCCGGCGCCCGCGGGCCGGTCTTCTGCGGGGTCGACACCCACGCCGACTCGCACTGGCTGTGCGTCCTCGACTGGAGGGGCCGCAAGGTCCTGTCCCGCCAGTTCCCCGCCGACGCGGCGGGCTACGAGGCGCTCGCCGGGGCGATCGCGGCGGCCGGGGAGCCGGCCTGCGTCGCGATGGAGGGGACGTCGTCCTACGGGGCGGGCCTCACCAGGCACCTCGCGTCGCTGGGGATGCCCGTGCGCGAGGCGCTCTCCCCGGCGAGGATGCAGAGGAGGCGCCCGGGGCAGGGAAAGTGCGACGAGTCGGACGCGGAGAGGGCCGCCCGCGCGGCGATGTCCGGCTCAAAGCTCGGGACCCCCAAGAGCCAGGACGGGTGGGTCGACGGGGTGCGCTGCATGCTCGCGGCGCGCTCCGGGGCGGTGAAGGCGCGGACCTCGGCGATCAACACCGCGAGGTCGCTGCTCACCACCGCGCCGGAGGGGCTCAGGTCGAGGTTCCGCGGGATGGGAGGGCCGAGGCTGATGGAGGAGCTCCCCTCCGTGCGCGCCGAGGGCGCGCTGGGCGCCGCGCTCGGCGCGCTGGCGGACCTGTGGGCGGCGGCACGCGACGCGGCGCTCGACATGGAGCGCGCGATCGAGGCGTCCCTGGAGGAGAACTGCCCCGCGCTGCTGGCGATGTACGGGTGCGGGCCCGTGAGCGCGGCCAAGCTCGCGGTCGCGGCCGGGGACAACCCGGGCAGGCTGCGCTCCGAGGCGTCGTTCGCGGCGATATGCGGGGCCTGCCCCATCCCCGCCTCGAGCGGCAAGACCGTGAGACACAGGCTCAACAGGGGCGGCGACCGGCAGGCGAACAGCGCGCTGCACGAGATCGCGAGGCAGAGGGTCATGCGCGACCCCGAGACCGCCGAGTACGCCGAGAGGGCCAGGGCGCGGGGGAAGAGCGACAGGGAGGTCATGAGGTGCCTCAAGCGCTACGTGGCCAGGGAGGCGTACCGGGCGCTGATGCGCCCGCACGAGATCAGGGGGCCCGAGGACGCCTCGGAGCTCGTGGCGGCCAGGCGCGCGGCGAGGGTCAGCCAGGTGAGGGCGGCGTCCATATTGGGAACCAGCGAGAAGTACATCTCGATGCTGGAGAGGGGCCAAAGGGAGCTCAAGCCCATAAGGAGGGCCTACGAGGCATGGGTCGAGGCCGGACTTCCGCTCGATTGGGACAGGCAAGCCTTCGAGGCCGAGCACAAAATGGATTCTAAAAAACACCTTGCCAAATAGGAGCGTCAGGACGAAAGAACCCCCGCCGCACGTTGTGCGCAGCGGGGGTTCTTTCATGTCCGAGGACGTCCGCGAAGGTCAGCCCTCAGATCCTGCGGTGGGAGACTTAGGCCTCGTTGTACACCGTCTTGAGCTTCAGCAGGTGAGCGTAGCGATCCATAGCGGCCTGCTCGTTCTCCTTGAAGAGCTCCTCGGCGCGCTCGGGGAAGGAACGCGTCAGCGAAGCGTAACGGGCCTCGTTCATCAGGAACTCCTGATAACCGCCCGCGGGCTCCTTGGAATCGAGCGAGAACTTCTTGCCGGCAGCAGCCTCGGGGTTGAAGCGGAAGAGGTTCCAGTAACCGCACTCGACAGCCTTCTTCATCTCGGCCTGGCAGTTCTGCATGCCGCCCTTCTTGATGGAGTGCATCTCGCAGGGGCTGTAGCCGATAATGAGGGACGGGCCGTCGTAGGCCTCGGCCTCGTGGATGGCCTTGAGAGTCTGAGCCGGGTTGGCGCCCATGGCGACCTGCGCCACGTAGACGTAGCCGTAGCTCATGGCAATCTCGGCCAGAGACTTCTTCTTGGTCACCTTACCGGCAGCGGCGAACTGAGCGACCTGGCCCAGGTTCGAGGCCTTGGAGGCCTGACCGCCGGTGTTGGAGTAGACCTCGGTGTCGAAGACGAAGACGTTGACGTTGTGGCCGGAAGCCAGGACGTGATCCAGGCCGCCGAAGCCGATGTCGTAGGCCCAGCCGTCGCCGCCGAAGATCCAGAAGGACTTCTTGGTGAGGTAAGCCTTGTCGGCGAGGATCGCCTTGGAAGCATCGCAGCCGCACTTCTCGAGCTCGGCAACGTAGGCAGCGGCAGCGGTCTTGGAGGCCTCGGCGTCGTTGACGGAGTCGATCCAAGCCTGGCCGGCAGCCTTGAGCTCATCGGACGGACCATCGGCAGCGATGATGTCCTGGGTAGCGGCGATCAGCTTGTGCTGAACGGCCTCATAGCCAACGGCCATGCCCAGACCGTGCTCGGCATTGTCCTCGAACAGGGAGTTGTTCCACGCCGGGCCGTGACCGTCCTTGTCCTTGCAGTAAGGAGCGGTGGCAGCGGGGTTGCCCCAAATGGAGGAGCAGCCGGTGGCGTTGGAAATGAACATGCGGTCGCCGGCGACCTGGGTCACCAGACGTGCATAGGCGGTCTCGGCGCAGCCGGCGCAGGAGCCGGAGAACTCCAGGTAGGGCTGCTTAAACTGGCTGCCCTTGACGTTGGCCGCGATGAGCTCCTTCTTCTCGGAGACGTTCTCGACCATGTAGTCCCAAACGGGCTGCTGGTCCATCTCCTGCTCGGTGGGAACCATCTCGAGGGCGCCCTTGGGGCAAACCTTGACGCAGTTGGTGCAACCCATGCAGTCGAGCGGGGACACAGCCATGGTGAACTTCATGCCCTTGGCCTTGGGGCCCATGGCGTCGAGCGTGCGGGTAGCCTCGGGCGCGGCGGCAGCCTCGTCCTCGGTCATCGCGAACGGACGGATGGTGGCATGCGGGCACACGTAGGCGCACTGGTTGCACTGAATGCACTTGGTCTCGTCCCAGTGGGGAACGACCACGGCGACGCCGCGCTTCTCGTATGCGGAGGCACCCAGCTCAAACTGGCCGTCGGCGCAATCGACGAAGGCGGAAACAGGCAGGCTGTCGCCGTCCATGCGATCGATGGGCTCGAGCAGGTTCTTGACCTGCTGGGCGATAGCGGACTTGGTCTCCTCGGAGAGCTCGACGGGAGCGGCGTCCTCGGCGGTAGCCCAGTCGGCCGGAACCTCGAACTTACGGAAAGCGGTAGCGCCGGCATCGATGGCCTTGTGGTTGGCGTCGACGATAGCCTGGCCCTTCTTCATGTAGGACTTGGTGGCCGCGTCCTTCATGTACTGCAGGGCGTCCTCGGCGGGCAGGACCTTGGCCAGCGCAAAGAAGGCGGACTGGAGCACCGTGTTGGTGCGCTTGCCCATGCCGACCTTAGCGGCCAGGTCGATAGCGTCGATCAGGTAGACGTTGACGTTGTTGTTCGCGATGTAGCGCTTGGCCACGGCGGGCATGTGCTCGGCGAACTCCTCGTCGCTCCACTGGCAGTTGACCAGGAAGGTGCCGCCCGGCTTGACGTCGCGGACCATCTTGAAGCCCTTAACGATGTAGCTGGGGTTGTGGCAAGCGACAAAGTCGGCCTTGGTCACGTAGTACGGCGAACGGATCGGGGAATCACCAAAGCGCAGGTGCGAGACGGTGACGCCGCCGGTCTTCTTGGAGTCGTACTGGAAGTAGGCCTGGACGTACTTGTCGGTGTGGTCGCCGATGATCTTGATCGAGTTCTTGTTGGCGCCGACGGTACCGTCGCCACCCAGACCCCAGAACTTGCACTCGATGGTGCCGGGGGCTGCGGTATTGGGCGCATCCTCGGCCTCGGGCAGGCTCAGGTTGGTCACGTCATCGACAATGCCAATGGTGAACTCGCGCTTGGGCTCGTCCTTCTTGAGCTCCTCGAAGACAGCGAACGCGGACGCGGGAGGCGTGTCCTTGCTGCCCAGGCCATAACGGCCGCCGACGACCTTGATGCCCGTCTTGCCGGCCTCGTAGAGAGCGGAGACGACGTCCTGGTAGAGCGGCTCGCCGATGGAACCCGGCTCCTTGGTACGGTCCATGACGGCGATCTTCTGGACGGTCTCGGGGAGAACGTCGACGAAGTGCTTGATAGAGAACGGACGGAACAGACGAACCTTGACCAGGCCGACCTTCTCGCCGTGAGCGTTGAGGTAGTCGATGACTTCCTCGAGCACGTCGCAGAAGGAGCCCATGCACACGACGACGCGATCAGCATCGGGAGCGCCGTAGTAGTTGAACAGGCCGTAATCGGTGCCGAGCTTCTCGTTGATCTTCTTCATGTAGCCCTCGACGACGGCGGGAAGCTCGTCGTAGACCTTGTTGCAGGCCTCACGGTTCTGGAAGAAGATATCGCCGTTCTCATGGCTGCCGCGGGTGTGCGGGTGCTCAGGGTTGAGCGCATGGTCGCGGAAAGCCTGGACGGCGTCCATGTCGCACATCTCGGCAAGATCCTTGTAGTCCCACATGGCGACCTTCTGGATCTCGTGGCTGGTGCGGAAGCCGTCGAAGAAGTTAAGGAACGGGGTCTTACCCTCGATGGCGGCAAGGTGAGCCACCGGCGAGAGGTCCATGACCTCCTGGACGTTGCCCTCGGCGAGCATGGCGAAGCCGGTCTGACGACAGGCCATGACGTCGGAGTGATCGCCAAAAATGTTCAGGGCGTGCGAAGCGACGCAACGCGCGGAGACGTGGAAGACGCCCGGGAGCTGCTCGCCCGCGATCTTGTACATGTTCGGGATCATCAGGAGCAGACCCTGAGAAGCCGTGTAGGTGGTGGTCAGAGCACCGGCGCCCAGCGAACCGTGAACGGTACCGGCTGCACCTGCCTCGGACTCCATCTCGACGACCTTGACCGGGGTGCCGAAGATGTTCTTGCGACCCTGGGCCGCCCACTGGTCGACATGGTCGGCCATCGGGCTGGACGGCGTAATGGGATAGATTCCCGCTACCTCGGTGTACGCATACGAAACATATGCGGCCGCCTCGTTGCCGTCCATAGACTTAAACTTACGCGCCATATACCCCTCTCCTCTCATATAGGTATACAGGCCCCGGCGATCGCCGGGATGTTGGCGTGATGGGATTTTCGCTGTTGCTTCCAATCATCTGGCAGGCAGGCTCAGCAGCAGGTACATGGCGTGGAGAGAAGGCATGCCGAGGCGAGGAGGGCTGCACGCGCTCCACAAGCCCAGCTACCCGTCTTGCACATGACCGAGCGCCGCAAAGGCCGCATGCCGGATGCTCCCGGGCACGCCCCGGCGATGGGAAGCGCCCGCAACGGAAATCCGCATGCGGGTTTATTGTACCCCGCCGTCAAGTGTAATTTCGGCAAATATAGGCGGGCGGTAAAGGTTTACCTCGGGTGACTGCCGGGAGCAAAATGATCCCTTGGGGACGGAGGGACCATTTGGCGGGACTGGCTAGAGGGCACCGAAGAGGATGGCGTAGGTAGTGGATTCTCCGAGCTTGAGCTCGTCACCGGGGTTGAGCTGGGCGGAGCGGCCGGGCTCGACCTGGGTGCAGACGTTCGTCGCGTCGTTTACCACCACGGTTCCGTTGGTGGACGACAGGTCCTCAACGTACCAGACATTTTGGTCATCGCACCACACGTGGGCATGGTGAGCCGAAACGTCATCGCCCACATCGGTGATGCCGCCCTCCCCCGTTGCCAGCGCGCCGATCTCGACGCCTTCCTCACTCGGCTGAATCCAGCGCGGGACGCTCACCGCGTAGCCGTTTTGCACGCGCAGCAGTCCCAGCGGATGCGCCGGCGCGACCTCGTGCTCGCCCGACTTGGAACCAAGGCGGGCGTGAGAGCAAACGGCATAGGGAACGAATCTTGCGGATGTACTCCTCGACGTCAGGCAGGTAAGCCCCACGAAGTCACCGGGGAGGCCCAAGCGGCCCGGCACCACTTCCAGATTCTGACCAGGGCGAGTCGTTCGCCGGTGGCTGAAGGCTCGCTCCCACCCAAAAGGGGAGATTCGCGTTGTTCCCCAATCGCTCTCGCATCTTTCATTTTGCTCGAGGTGGGCTATAAAAACTTTCCTGGTGAAAGGCGGCGATTGGTTTCCTTTCTTTCTAGAGGAGCGCGCCTGTAATCTGTTTTCATCCTAAATCAAGTTGAGATCGGACCTTCCAGAGGCAAGTCGACTCAAACTGCGAGGCTCCATGTTGGAATAAAGAGCGCTGTCGAAGTGCCAACAACACAAAGCTTGCCAGTCTCAAATAGAACCTTTTGGGAGTCCGATTGGGCCGCACACCGAATCCCCGCTGGTGGTTTTTTATAGCTGCGTAACAATAAACAAGGTTAGTGCCAGTCCAGCATGAAATTGAGGAACGTATGCATTTTTTCTCAGTAAGTGATCGTCGTTACTGCTTCGATGAGGTCACTCGCAATTGCTTTCAGGTTGACCAAGCATCAGAAGATGCGCTTCGCATATTTGAAGCATCGGGAAGAACGGTCAACTCGAAGTTGCTAACAAAGTCACTTGCTGCGAAAGGCTACGACCAAACGACCATAGCAGAACTTGAAGACGACATTGATGAGTATCAACGATTGTCTGAGCGGACTTTCTTAACAAAAGACACGCCTCGAAAACTTAGATCCATCGAACTCCACGTTTCACATGCATGCAACCTTGGTTGTAGTTACTGTTTTGCCGGTAAAGGAGATTATGGAACGTCTCCTCTGCTGATGACAGACGAGATAGCCTTCAAGGCGGTCGACTACCTCGTCGCAAGTTCATCGGAAAACGAAACGCTTGCAATCGTCTTTTTTGGTGGGGAACCCATGATTAACGAGCCGCTGATATGGAAAACGGTCGACTATTCAAAAAGAATATACCCCAATAGAAACTTTACCTATTCTATTACGACCAACGGAACGCTTTTGAATGACACTGCTGTGAATTCTTTCAAGGAGCACGGGTTTTCTGTTCTGATTAGTCTCGATGGTACAGGATGCAAGCACGATGCATCGCGCCCGTACAAGACGGGAGGCGGCTCTTTCTCCGATATCGACAAAAACGTTCGTCGTTTTTCCGAGTCGTTCCCCTTCGGCGCAAGAGCGACCTTAACAAATAATAACTGTAACCTTGTTGAAGACTATCTTCAGTTTAAAGAGATGGGCTTCAGAAGGATTTACTTCTCGCCCGTGAGCTCATTCGATGAGAATATCAAACTCGACGAACACTCATTAAACAAAATCAGGGCGGGCCTAATAGATTTGGCGGATCAATATCTCAAACAGATTGATCAAGGGGAAAAGCCCTTGTTTAGAACATTGAAAACTGCAGTTGATTTGATTATGAGCAACAGGATCGCCTTTGTCGGATGCGGGGCTGGCAGGCGTTTTATTTCCGTGACTCCCGAAGGGGACGTATACCCCTGTCACAGGTTTGTCGGGATGATGCGATTCAAAATGGGCAACATCGTCACCGGAATTGACGAAACTAGGTATATTGAAAACTGGAGTCAGGGTGTCGAAAAAAGAATTGACTGTACGGACTGTTGGGCTCGGTCTTTCTGTGGTGGGGGCTGTAGCTGGGAGGCTGCAGACGAGCACGGCTACTTGCCCAAGAGTCTACACCCTGCATCATGTGAATATAGAAAAATGTGCTACGAGATGGCTTTTGACCTTATTTCCCGCCACTCATCTTCGCAGGAGAAAAATCAACGAGAAGCTACTGTATCGGAATAAGCGGTTCAGCGCATTGCTGTCACCATTGTGGAGGTGTTCGTTCTTCTGATTACCGTCTGCGAAGCTTATTGCTACGTTCGCCGAAACCATTCTAGAAATATGGTGAACTAGACATCTTGGTTTGTTATACACAATATTGAGGTTTTTCTGCACTCAAAGGGAGGTAGTCGTGAAGCATATTCATCCGATTAATCCAGGAAGTGGCGACGAGGCAGGCGTGAAGCCGATGTCTTTTGACTGCCTCTTGGGCATTACTGACATCTGTACTGTTTATGATAAAGCAGATGGCTGTGGTGCATACGATTACTGCGACTATGACATGGATGGCGGCAGCATCTGCGTTGTAGATCACTGTGGCATTGATCAAACGTAGTCTCTAATTGGATTAAGGTGAGGAGCTGTTATGAAGCATATCCATCCTGTTGGTTCAAATGAACATACTCCCGTTGAGCCTTGTTGTCTTGGAGTTGATATATGCAATTTTTACGACATCGCCGAGTGCCCTGTTGCGGATTGGTGCTATGTCGATAAAGAATCAAGCTGTGTTTTGCCAGCAGATTGGTGCGATCCAGTTGACGAGTAGTTTTTGTGTCTAGGAACTATTTGGTCCAATTCAAAATAAGATGGGGACAAATACCAAAATCTAGTGTCTGGGAGGAGTTATGCCATTATTGCAAGGTCTCGTTGGATTAACCTTTGTACTTGCTTTATATCTGGCACCTTTTTTATTGTTATTCTTCATTATCCGATTCTTTCTTCGGAAAAAATAGGAGTATCACGCAAACATTAGCGTAGCTTTCTTCCAATATGAGCCGAGCATTGGCAAGTGGAATAAGAAGCCCGACCGTTCGTCACATGAAAGTGATCGGACGGGCCTCTCAATTTAACCCGGGCCGCCACCCATAGCGGCTTTCCGGGCGTATTTTCGGTGCAAAGCAATCGTCAGTTTAATCCTATGCGTCGATACCGCATTTCATTTGTTCGGCTCGTATTCTACGGCCTTGTAACCCTCGCACTCTCCGGCAAACGGATTGAACACGAAGGCAGAGATGATGTGTGCGTGGACATCGAGGCTGCTGTAGGCAACATACTGGGGCATGGACCCCCGCTGCGCGTGGCATGCGGCCCGGCATATTCATTGCCGTCCAACCCCGTGTAGTTGCAGCAAAGGGTGGAACCTCAATGCTCAGCTCATGTTGTCCGTGGGACACGAGAATTGTAAGTACACTTTGGTGTGATTCTCACGATGATACTGAGCCACCTGGAATAAGATACGTCGCGACAACACTTCGCTTCACCTCTGTCTCGACAAGACAACGTAGACTAAAGTTTCCTTTAGTAAGAGAATGAGAACTATATCTGAAAGCGTTGCGATGGCGTGAAGGCACCGAGTCCGAACCGACTGAATGCTACGTGCATCTGCATCGCTTTTTTGTTATCTCTGTCAGTTGGGTAGCACTACACTTGTCAGCATTTACCCCGGTACATGCTGCCTAAATCCACTACCCCTTCTACCGCGCCGACCATCTCGTCATCGTGAGAGACAATGATGATCAGCTGGCTTTGCTTGTTGCGCTTAACATAGGCCGCAAGCTCGGCGCGGCTTACAGCGTCTAACCCAGTCGTGGGCTCGTCGAGTACCAAAACTGACGACTTGCGTGAAATCGCCGACCATAAGTACACTCGGCGCAGCTCACCGCCCGAAAGCGCGGAGCAACGTTTCCCGAGCAACTCCTTCACGCTGTTTTCCAGCGAAAGTAGGCCATCTACACCCCGGTGATAGGAAGAAAAGGGCGTGTCGAAATACTCTAACAGCTCTTTCACCGTTTCGTCCGGCGCGAAGCACGACTGTGGGCAGCACGATATCTCTCTCGCACGTATGTAATCCAAGTCGCATTCTTCGATTGGCACGCCGTTGTATTTTACTTTGCCTTTCGATGAGTATAGCCCGAGCATCAAGTAAAGAAGTGACGTCTTGCCTCTTCCGTTTTCCCCAACTATGCAATATGTACCAGGACCGGAAAACTTGAAAGAAAACCCGCCGAGGACCTCTCGGACAGATCCGTCTGGAAGGGCAACCGAGAATTCCAAATCAGATACCGAAATGTCATTTATTTCATCGAGTTTAGCTAAATCGGTCCGATTCCACCCCGATCTCTCCTTTTCTCTCGTCGCGATAGCCGTCCTATCCCATGATGCTTTGGCATCTTGATAGGATTTGAACAATGACATCATACTTTTCAAAGTCTTAAAGAGAACCGCGAAGTATGTACCGATGATAGTGTACTCGCCTATTGACATAGTTCCGTTAATGATTCGTACTCCGGAAACAACAAGTATCACCGCTTGAAACAACGCTGCGAAAAGACCATCGAGCGATGTCAGAGAATATGATAGCTTTCCGGAGCGCAAAACTTTGGGAAAATAGCTCTTAAACCCAGCGTCGAGCGCTTGTTCGCTCTTGCCGTACGAAGATGTCAGTTGAATGTTGAGAATCTGATTAAGCTGCGATGCAATTGCGGCGTAAAAGGCGCTGTCCGCCTCTTTCTTCTCATACGTGACCCTATACAAAAGTTTCCTCAACCCAGTAATTACACAGAAATACACGATGAGGAGAATGATGGAAAACACCGCGAGAGTTGAATCAATTGACCATATGATAAGCAATACGATGGGAATGGCTACAATGGACAGCGGCGCACTGATAAAATTCGCCAAAACGAAGGATGAGACCACGCTAGAGTCGGAAATAATCCGTTGCGTTGTATAGGCTGGATCGATGGTCCGACTCACCAAGTAATCGTCTCTTTCAAAACGCAAGACGGCCTCCCTGAGAAGATCAAAGGAAAGTCTCGTGGTTATGCGAATGGAAAGTGTTCCTGCAAAATAAGTAAAGAGGGTGGAGAAAACTCCTATTGACGCAACCAGGAGCGCGAAGAGTACGGCGTCTCTTTCGCTGCGGTTACCGAGAAGAAAATCTAAGAATTTCCCGTTCACGTATGGCATGGCATAGGAGAGAGCGGTTCCAATCACCGTGATAGCAATGAAGACGAAAGCCCCTTTTGCTCTGATGAACCTCGAGAGAACGCATCGAATCAAGGAAGGCCCCAATCTACCCGCCACAAAACATCAATCACTGATACCTTACACCTCAACACAACAGGAGCGAAGATTTGCCAATGAGACTGCTTTAAGATTGCCTTGGGCCAATACGATCTCAAGCTCTTCCTACAAGAGAGTCGGAATCGGACATCTCCTCCGACGAACCTGGCAATCGGGCGGTTGAAATATCTTTTTCAACCGCCCGATTGCCACAATAGATTTGAGCATCCGCCCACAAACGTCCGCGTTTTATACCCATCAAATCCTTTGCCTTTTGTCGTCTAGACTAGAAAAATCGCTCGAAATAACGCAACCGGCCTGCTCGCTTGAAGAAACCTAAGCCCGTAACGTAGATGTGCAAACTTCCGAAACGCCTTGCGCGGCATTGTGCGTATAAACTTCGTCAACCGCCTCAGAAATATCTGAGTATCGCGCCGGGTCAAAAGCATACGATGTCGCAGCTATACCCTGCACCCATTCGGAACGCGGATTAATTGAATAGCCACACAGCATCATCATACATGCATCTAGACCTGATTTCCCAAGTATCCGACGTATTGATGAGAGCATCGCGGGTCGCCCCCGCACCATCGTCGTCACCCCTATTAGCAGTATTTACCGTTTTTCTCTAAATGCGTATCGCCACCCTTAAGAATACGAAGTGTTTTATCCAGACCCGATTGTCCTCCATCTCAAACGAAGGGATAAGGAATCTCATCCGGAATCGGCAGTAACGGAGGATTCACAACGACAAGCGAAAAACATGAGTCATCTCTCAGAGGGGAGTAAAGGCTCCCCTCAAGCACCCTAGTTTCGTCATCCAAAGAGTTGATGGCAGTGTTTTTCTTACAAAGGTCGACAACAAAAGGGTTGATTTCTACAGATGTTACATCCATGCCACAGTTGGTAAGTATCAGGCCCTGTATTCTGGGGCCAGAACACAAATCGAGAGCCTTCCGTGCGCTCTGCGGTGTAAGGCGCCAATCTCAGCAAATCTGTCCCACAATACTGCGCTGAAGAACAACACGGAACCCCTGAGCCAAACTCCCCTATACCTTATTAAGGCTAAGACAGGCAAGTTCACGCACCCGGCATATTCCAGAATAACATCCTATTGTTTTAGATGCTCTACAAGCATGAACAGCCGCGAATCGGAAAGATCTTCTAGTTTCGCCCCGACTGACCGCCAAGGGCCAAAATGGCCTCTCCATCCCCAGGCGACCGGCTCTGGCGCGCCGAGGAGTGTCCCCAAGTGCCGGCAGAAAAGGAACGTCCTTAACTGCCGGCTAGAGGGCACCGAAGAGGATAGCGTAGGTGGTGGATTCGCCAAGTCTGAGCTCGTCGCCGGGGTTGAGCTGAGCGGAGCGGCCGGGCTCGACCTGGATGCAGACGCGCGTGGCCCCGTTTACCACCACGGTTCCGTTGGTGGACGACAAGTCCTCGACGTGCCAGATATTTTGAGCATCGCACCAGATATGGGCATGGCGGGCCGAGACATCGTCGCCGACGTCGGTAATATCGCCCTCACCAGTGGCCAGCGCACCAATCTCAACACCCTGCTCACTCGGCTGAATCCAGCGCGGGGCGCTCACGACAAAACTGTTTTGTACGCGCAGCAAGCCCAAGGGGTGCGCCGGAGCGGGTTCGCGTTCGCCCGCGGTCATCGACATGCCAAGCGAACGCGGCGTGGAGGTGCCTCCGCCACAGGTCGCGTGCGCGTAGTCGATGGCATAGTTCACCGAGGACCGCACATCCGCCGAACAACCGACGGCGACAAACAGCACCAGCACGGCCTCGGCGCGCTCGGCGGGCATGAGTTCCGCCGCCTGGGACAGGCGATCGAGCGCGTTGCGATAGAGATTCGTGTCCTGATGGCACTCTTCGAGCGCGCGTACCATCGGTTCACCTGCAGAACCGCACACCATATTGATCACAGCCGTGGAGTCCATGGGATTTCGCTGGCGCAGGGCCAGTTGCGACATAATACGCGCAGCCGAGGTACCGTATTCGGCAAAGTAGCGCTGCTGAAGCGTGCCGACCGGCGCGCGAACGATAAAGCGGGAAACCCAAGAGCGATCGGCGGCCCGGCTCTGCGGGCTGCGGCCGTCGGCGAGCGGACGGGACGAAAGCACCAAGCCGCACAGCTCGATATGGCTCAGATGCGCCGCGCGCTTAAAGATGTCAAACATGGCCCCGCATGGGGTGAGCTCAACTTGAGATGCCATGACCTAGGCCTCCTTGGTCGTAGAAATAGAATCGGACGATACTTCGACAGGTCCGCCAAAAGTACGGGCAGCTGCGGCTCCACCGGCAAGCGGAGTCGCCATCTGGGCTTTTGTGCGTCGCGGTGCCGAAACGGGAAGTTCAAAGGCAAAGCCCATCGCAAGCAAAAACCACGTAAGCGTATAGGTTGCAATCAGAGCGGCAACAAGGCCGCCCATCACGGCGCGTTGGGAAAATACGCTACATGCAGTCACAACCAGTACCGGAACCTCGCAGGCAGAAAGCGCAAGCACACCCTGCAGGAACCCCGAGCGCCGATCGCGCGCAAGTGCCCCCGCGGCAACGCCGGCCATGCCTGGCAGCGCCAGCGCCAGTGCGGCAATAACACCCGGTAGCGACCCAGACCACACGAGCGATCCCAAAGTCGCCGTCACGCGAGCGCCCGACGCCAGCAGCGCGGCCGAAACCACGACCACAGCCCAAACCACGCCACAGACGACCGTCGCGCCGACCATCAGCGCGCGACGAACCGCGCGGCCAGACGCATCCATGGGGCACGGCGTGAGCGGCTCGCCGCGGAGCGAACGACCGACATTTTGCGCATAGTGGTCACAAAACGCCGAGAGTGCCGCCTCGACCGCCGCCGGCTCGGGACGATCTTTTTGATGGCTGGACAGACAGGCCATCACCACGTCGAACAGTTGGGCATCGACAAACGCCAGCGCATCGCGTAGTTCCTCGGAATCCGGCTCAAGCCCCAGCTGCTGGGCCTGCTCGGCCGCGGCGAGCGCCACATCGGGCTCACGACGAAGCAGCTGAGTCAAATCGCAACCGGGCGCATGGGCACCAATGGGATAGTCGGGCAGCGTGTCCATCTTGAGACGGTAGGGGCTGGCGATGTCGCGCGTCTTTTTGCGCGAACCCGAGGTGCCCGAAGTGCTCGGCGCGGCTTCGTATGGCGCGACGCCGGCAATGAGCTCGTAAACCGTGCTTGCCGCGGCATAGACGTCAATCGCCGGCGACATACGCAAAGCGCGCAGGTCGGGAATATCGTCGGTGAGCATCTCGGGCGGAGCGTAGGCAACCGTCGCGCGACGCAGCGTGGCATAGCGTTCGGTAAAGGATGCCTTGCCGCCGGTACCGGCCACGGCCGACGCAGGCTCAAGCGCCAGCGACGAGCCAAAGTCGATCAGGCACAGGTCAAAGGTGCCCTCGGCAAGCTGCCGGTCAAGCGGCAGGCGCGCCGTACGCACCATAATATTAGCGGGCGAGATATCGCGATGGACAAAGCCCTCCCCCACCAGGCTCATGCGGCAGAGCAGGTCGAACAGGTCGCGACCCAGACGCGCCGCCACAAGCGGCGACAGGCGTCCGGCATCGTCCACGGCGAGTCGCGAACGCAAGCGGGCGAGCGTCTCGCCCTCGACCCATTCCATGACAATTGCAGGCACACCGTCAACCTCGCCCCAGCCATAGAGGCGGGGAAAGCCCTTAAGGCCCGAAAGGGCACGATGGCATTCATATTCCTCGCGAAACGCCGCCTTGAACTTGGCGACCAGCGCCTCATGGGCGACGGCATCGTCAAACTCATCGCGCGCCGGCAAGATGAGCTGCTTGAGTGCCACGGCCTCGCCTTGGGCGTTGACGGCACGCGTCACGCGGCCGATACCGCCACGGCGCATGGTGGCATCGTCGGCAAACAGCATCGTAAAACGACGCAGATAGGCAGGCAGTTCGTCCTGACCGAGCGCAATGGCCGGCTCAAACCCGTCGACACGCGCCAGACGCAGGCCGACCATGGGATCGCGACCGAGCGATTGTGGTGTGGTGGATGCAAGATCGGTCATCATAGGGCAAGCGCCGCCACGTTATTGTTGAAGTTACCGAGCGCGACGTCATCATCGCCGTAATGGCCGACCCATTGACATAGGTTGGTGTAACAGCCCCACAGATTGGCATACTGCTGATACCACTTTGACCGGGGCGAGAATGTCTGACGACCGAACTCGGCTCGAATGACAAACATCTCCCCGACCAGGCTGTCGCACGGCCTGGGATCTCCCGTAGAGTTATAGGTCGAAACCACGTCATTGGCACGAGAAACATAGCCGTCGAGCATGTTGTACTTGGTCACAAGCCAGCTGTGAATGCTCTCTTCCTCAGCAGCGGAAAGGCCACCGGAGTTTGCATCGTTGTCAGTGTTTCCGCCCGTCGAGCCGCCGTTTCCAGACCCTCCGGCAGAGGAACCCGACCCAGAGCCGCCGCCCGAACTCGATGAATCCGAGCCGGAGCCAGAAGTATCCGAGCTACCGGGCTTTCCGGACTGCTGGGCGTCCTGCTCCTTCTGCTGCTCGACCTTATTCACCGTTGCCGCCACGCTATTGTTGGACAACCGATCGATGATCTTGGTGTTGGTGAGCACGATGGTTTTGCCATTGGCAAGCGTGACTTCGTTGTCCGGGGCCTCGGCGCCGTCCGCGTCGTCAGTGCCAAACACAATATGCGCGACCACACTTGCCCAAGCATATCCAGTCGTGGTGCCCAGGTCACTTTTGACCTCATGCCCTACGCGCGGTTCGCGTGCGGCATGTGCCTGTATCATGGACGGCACGGTCATGCCATAGGCAGAAACGCCAGCTATGACCAGCACCAGCGAGCAAGACAGCAGTGCGTACGCCCGCGGCGCCAAGCCCAGTCGGCGTCGCATGCGCACCGCGGCGCCGCGCTTTGTCTGAGTGCCACCGGGCCGCATGCGTTCTCCTCCAACAAAAACACGCCGCTCGGGAGCGGCGCATTCATTCGAATCCATATTTGAGTGTATCAGCGAACCCAAAAGGTTGCGCAACGAATGGGCAAATTAAGGATGCGAATGGAAGCATCCATGCGATAAGCGGATACAAAGCATCTTTGTTGCACAACAAACTTACAGTCGCACGGGGAATTATGACTACCCCGTGCGTCGCGATGAAGACATACGGCAGGAGCAGGCTCGCCACCTAAATCGTGCGACGGGCCTCGATGGCGCGCCCAAGCGTAAGCTCGTCGGCATACTCCAGGTCGCCGCCCACGGGAAGGCCGCTCGCCAGACGCGACACCTCAACGCCCAGCGGCTTAATGGTACGCGCCAGGTAGCTCGCCGTGGTCTCGCCCTCGATATTGGGGTTGGTGGCGATAATGACCTCGGTGATATCCTCGTGCCCCAAGCGCGCCAACAGCTCACGAATGTGCAACTGCTCGGGACCAATCTTGTCCATGGGACTGATCACGCCGCCCAATACGTGGTAGAGACCGTGGTAGCTGCCCGTGCGCTCAATCGCCTGGACATCGCGCGGCTCGCCCACCACGCAAATGCGAGTGGTATCGCGCATCGAATCCTGGCAGATGGAGCACTCGTCGGCCGTGGCGTAGTTAAAGCAGCGGCTGCAAAAGTGAACCTCCTGCTTAACCTCCAGGATAGCCTCGGCCAGGCGGCGCGCCTCCTCGGCATCGGCCTCGAGCAGGTAATAGGCGATGCGCTGGGCCGACTTGGGACCAATGCCCGGCAGACGGCCCAGCTCATCGAGCAATTTTTGCAGACTATGGTTGGCACTCATATATATGCGTGTCTTAGAACGGCATGCCCGGGATGTTGAGGCCGCCGGTGATGGCGCCCATCTGCTTGTTGGCGAGCTCGTTGACACCGCGGACGGCCTCGTTGACGGCAGCCATGATCATGTCCTGCAGCATATCGACGTCCTCGGGATCGAGGGCATCGGGGTCGATGGTGAGGTTGACGAGCTCCATCTCGCCGTTAACGGTCACCTTGACCATGCCGCCGCCGGCAGAGGCGTCGACGGTCTGGGACTTAAGGTTTTCCTGCGCGGCGGCAAGCTGCTCCTGCATCTTGCGAGCCTGCTTCATCATTTGCTGCATGTTCATACCGGCCATGATGGCTCCTTTACGTGCGGCCGCGCGACAAGCTGCAAGGGCAGCCGGAGCGCGACGGGACTTTCAAACTCAAAAATCGTACCACGGCGCGGGGCAAGCAAGCGGGGCGGACACGCTACCTCAGTCGATATACATGTCCTTGAGCGTGACGCACGCCCAAGATTATGCAAGGTCGAATTATGCAAGGTTGCATAATTATCTCAAGCTACATCTAGCAGAGCTGGAACCAGGCAGTTTATGCGTAGGGCTACAAGGCTACATGGCAAAATGCCGAGCCGCTGCTCGAGGCGGCACGCATGGCGGCCGGGTATAATTTGATTGTCATAGATGACGATTTGGAGGTGCCCTCGTGAATGTCCCAGCCGTACTCCAAAACATCCGCTCAAAACACCCCGTTGCATATGTGGTTCTCTATCTCTTTGTCGTCTGGGTATTACTGGTTATCATCACCCATGCCATAGCTTTTGGAGCAGAACTGCTGATAGCCAGCTCGGACCAGCCCGTCGTCAAATGGGAGACGACCGATGAATGCACCGACGGAACCCGAACCATTTACTACAACAGCCCGTCCCTCTACCAAGAGTTCAAGGTCAAGATAAAGGACTCCAAGATTGTCGATGCCGAACTGGGCTCTTTATTTACAATCGGAGCAACCGTCAACGCCGAGCAAGTCGAGTACACGGACAGCCATGCGACGTATCGTATCGACCTCAGCATCCTAGGCCGACCGTCACGCGCCTGTCTGCTCGAATGCGATATACGCGGCACCACGTTGCACATGTCCGAAATACAGATGCGCCCGGGCAAGGGGTTCTCTTCTTGAGCAGTATACCCGCCTGCGCAGCTACTCCACCGGCTTGAAGATGGTGGACTGGCCGAAGACGCTGCGGATGAGGGCTTTGGCCTCGTCCTCGGTCTGCGGGATGCTCGGGGCTGCACCCTGATGGCCGAAGGGGCCGCCCGCACCGGAGTTGGACTCCCAGGGAGCTGCAGGAGCGTCCTCCTCTTTGGGGGCAGTTGCAGCGGACTTGGGCGCGGACGCCGCACCCGGCACGTCGAACGGAGGCAGATCGTCCCCACCAGCATCGGCAACAAAACCGCCAACCATGGCATCGTCGTAGGGAACCTGCTCGGATTCCCATGGCGCAGACGGCGCGGCGGGCTGAACCTTGGGAGCGGACGCGCGCTCGGGCGCTCGGGGCGCGGGCTCGGTCGGGAGCTTGCCCGTGGCAGGAGCGCCGGCGGGGTTGTCGGAGCGCAGCCAGGGGGCTTTGCCCAGGTCAGACGACTTGGGCGCGGGCGAGGCAGGCTTGGGCGCGGGTGTCGGAGCAGCCGGTTTGGCCATGACGGGCTTAGGCGCCGACGGGGTCGGCGCCGCTATCGGTGCTGCTTTTGGCTGCGTCGCGCTGGCGCTCGAGGATGCAGGGGCCGCCGAGGACACGGGTTGCGGGTCCGCAGATACCGCAGCCCGTGCAGATGGAGAATGCTCCTCATGTTGAGGAGCCGGCGTGCCACCCCCATCCAGGACATAGTCGACGGTACGACGACCGAAGACCGCACTGACTGTCGGCAGGACCACCGACTGCGTGTCGGCGCGTCCAAGCATCTTGATGGCAAAGGTCGAGCCCGCGGGGAACGAGACCGTGAGCCTGGAGCCGTCGTCAGCCGTGGCGCGGGCATTGAGCAAAAGCCCCGCGTAGGAAGCCTGACGCGCCTTGACACGCTCGACAACCTCGGCCCATTTGCGCTGCAGCTCTCCGGCATCCTCGACCGCGGGCGTCTCGGCAGTACCGGCGGCGGCAACCTGGGCGGCATTGTTGGACTGGGGCTTAGGTGCCGGAGCGGTGGCAGGCGCGGGAGCCGCAACGGGCTGAGGCGTCGGAGTCGGCGCAGGCTGAGGTGCAGGCGCTGCAGGCTTGGAAGCTGACACGGACGCAGAACGGGACGCAGGCTGGGCAGCCGGAACAGCAGCACCACGGTCCCAAGGCATACCGCCCTGGCGCGCGGACGTAGCAGCGGGGGCAGCGGATGCCGCCGGAGCGGCAGCACGAGCGCCCGAAATGAGCGTCGGCTGTTGGGCAGCAGCGGGTACGGATGCTGCAGGCGCGGCGGCCTGAGCAGCAGCCACGCTCGCCGGCACGGCGCCGTTGGCAACCATGGCCTCCAAGCGGGCCACGCGCTCGGCCAATGCCTCAATCGTTAAATCGGCCTCGGGACGTGCCAGGCGCGTGCAGGCGATCTCGAGCACCAGGCGCACGTCGCTCGCGCCCCTCATCTCCAGTGCGGCATCGTCGAGCACCGTCAGCACACGGGCCAGGCGGTCGGCAGGATGCTCGCCAAAGGCAGCGGCCTCGGCAGCAAGCGCCTCGGCCTGCTCGGAGCCGCCCTCAAACAGCTCGGCACGGGCACCGGCAACGCAGGCAACGTACACGTCACGCACATGCGCCACCAGGTCGCGCGTCAGCTCCAGCAGGTCGTTTCCTTCCTCGACCTGCGCACGGATCAGTCCATAGAGCTCGGCAACATCGCGATCGGCAATGGCGCGGGAAAACTCGCCCAGAATCTGGTCCGAAACCTCGCCTAAAAGCGAGCGGGCGTCGTCCGCATGCACAGAACCGTTGCCAAAGACGCTCAGCTGCTCCAGCGTGGACAACGCGTCGCGCATACCGCCCTTGGCATGGCGCGCCACGATAGCCAGCGCCTCATCGTCGTAATCGAAGCCCTCCTGCTCGCACACGTATGCCAGGCGACGCTCGATATCCTCGTTGCCGATGCGATGGAAATCGAAACGCTGGCAGCGCGAGAGGATGGTCTCCAGAATCTTTTGCGGGTCGGTGGTGCACAGCACAAAGATCACGTGTGCCGGCGGCTCCTCGAGCGTCTTGAGCAGCGCGTTGAACGCCGCCGTCGTGAGCATGTGGACCTCGTCGATGATATAGATCTTGTACTTGCCGCGCACCGGGGCAAAGTTGACGGAGTTGATGATTTCCTCGCGCACATTGTCCACGCCCGTGCGGGAGGCGGCATCGAGCTCGTAGACATCGGGGTGGTTACCCTCGGCAATGAGCTCGCACTCCTCGCAAGTACCGTCGGGCATGCAGCCGCTTGCACCCTCGGCGCGCGCCGCCTCGGCATTGCGGCACAGCAGCGCCTTGGCCAGAATGCGCGCCATGGTGGTCTTGCCCGTGCCGCGCGGTCCGCAGAACAGGTAGGCGTGGGACAGGCGCCCCTCGGTGATGGCGTGCTCGAGCGTCGAGACGATATGCTGCTGGCCCACCACGGAGTCAAAGGTGAGCGGGCGATACTTTCGGTACAACGATTCCATGGGTGCTCCCCCGGGTATACTGAGTCTTGTTGCCGCGGCGGCCATGCGGTCGCACGGCATACTGCATTCCATAATAACCCGTACGGCGAGCCCGCCGCGATAGGAGTCCAAAGAGCATGGCAGACGCAGAGAGCAACCTCGTTCCCTCCGAAGCAGCCGACCAGGTCGAGGTCGCGCTCGAGGAGCAGGCCGCAGCCGACGACGGCATCCTGTACCTCAACGAGTACCAATACGAAAACGACCTCGTCACCGACTTCGCCCGCCTGGTCGCCTCGCCCAGGCGTCGCGGCTCGCTGTATGTCGCCGCGGCAATTGCCGCGCTCATCGGCATCGGCATGCTGGTGGCCGGCGGCAACTGGATCAAGTTTGGCGTCGTCTTGATCGTATTCGGCGCCTTTTTGGCCTGGTGGAGCAAAAACCTGCACCACACCCTCGCCCGCGACTTTATCGACGCCGTTGAGGCCGACGAGTCCATGGGTGGCCGCTATCGCCGCGTCGCCGCCAACGAGGACGGCCTGATGGTTTGGGGCACGAGCGGCAAGTCGCAGTTCTTCCCGTTTGAAAAGCTCGACCACGTGCTCGACGGCGAGCGCATCTTTGTGGCCATGTTCGCCGACCAGGGCGTGACGATCCCTAAGGACACCTTTGTCCGCGGCGATGCCGAGCAGTTCGGTCCCTTCCTTAAGGCGCGCATCAACAAAAAACTCCGCATCGAGACCAAACGCAAGAAGATGAAGGCAGAAAAGGCCGCTGCCGAAGCAAAACAGGGCGACAAGCCCCAGGAGACCAAGGGCAAGCAGCGCAAGCAGAAGAAGAGCAAGAAGAAGCGGTAGGCCGGCCGACACCGAAGGCGCCTCGTCCCGCGCCCGATTCCGGGCCGGGGCGCCTGGAATCGGGCGCGCGTACCGCCAATGGACCCGTTTTGCCTTGCTCTCGAGCTATTTCACTTCAAACCTTAAGAGCCTCCGCTCCGGCAGATCGGTCATCTTCATCGTGTAAGTCCCGGGAAATGCTTTCTCAAAACGGACGGTCTCGTAACCTTCGAAATAGTCGTTGGTGTTCTGCATCATAAATGGGACGAGCAACTCGTTTTCTGCCCCAACCTCCACGGCAAACGCAGCAGAGCCGCCAAGGACCGGCATGGCTTGCGTTATCAGATCGGTATTGACTACAAAATCATAGTTTGGCGCAGACTCCGGAACCAGATGCCAAACATACGCTTTGATTCCACCGTCGATATTATCCCTATTTCTGACACGCATCTTTACGGCGATAACGCACGTGATGTCGGCATCCTTCAGTCTCGTTTTCGTATCCACGGTGCCATATTTTGAATAATCGTCATGTGCTCGTTTGAGATACTCGCGCGGCGTGAGCAACTCTGCCCCGTCTATGCAAAACGAATACCCATCAGTCACCACATCCTTCGACCCCAGAAACGCTCCATCCATCGAGAGCCATTCGCCCTCCGCGTAATATTTCTCAGGAATGACCGTCCGGTTCCCGTTAACGACGCTCACCCTCATGCCCGCAAGGCCGGCAGCAGCACAGCAAAAAAGCGCGAGCGCCGATCTTCTCGTCCACAGGGTCTTCTTCATCGCGCTCACGACCTTTCCCGAACTTTCACAACGGCACCGTCGCGCATGCAGTAAACCCGATCGGCCAGTTCCTCGAGCACCTCTCCGTCATGGCTGGACAGAAGGACCTCACGACCCGTTGATGCCGCCATCGCCACAACGCGCTTGAGCATTTCAACGCCCGCTTCGTCGAGGGCATTCGTTGGCTCATCGAGAACAAGCAGCTTCGGCTTCTCCATAATTGCCGCAGCTATCCCCAGACGCTGCTTCATCCCAAGCGAGTATGCTCGGAACTTCTTTTTTTCGTCTGCATCGAGCCCCACGAGCCGCAGGGCAGAGCGAATGTCCTCGGGGGTGGCAACGCCCTTGATCTGAGCGATGAGCTTCAGATTGTCGTAGCCAGACAGATATCCCAAAAAGGAAGGCGCCTCGATCAACATCCCCAGACTCGGCGGGAACGAGATGTCCGCCCCAAGCCTTTGGCCATCGATAGAGATTTCGCCTTCGGTAGGCTTGATCAACCCGCAAACCGCTCGCATGAGCATGGTCTTACCCGAACCGTTTATCCCCTGAAGCCCGACCACAGTCCCAGGGTCAACCTCGATGGACACGTTGCGCAGGACATCGTTTTTACCCATGCGCTTCGATACGCCCCTTACGATCACACTCATATCTTGTCCCCCTTTTCTATAAGGTCGGCCCTTCGAAACCACAGTCCACCCAACGATAGGCATAACGACATAAGCCCAATTGATGACAAGACACTCGAGCCCGCCGCGATTCCCTCTTTGACAATTCCACCCCAGCGCAACAGCATCAAGGCGTTACCCAATAGCGCCCAATGTCGTGCATATGCCGAGCAGATCAGGTAGCTCATTAAAACCACAAACGAGACTGACGACCCAAGCACAAACCCAACCGCTGCCTGCGCAAACGCAAGCGCCTCAAAAGCAAATAAGAGACCTATGAAAAACGGCAGCGCATCTGCCTCGGCAGCTTTGAGAAACCACGGCGCCAAATTAGCCAGTTGAAGCGACTCACCATGAATGACCGCGCTGAACGAGGAGCTCACCACCAAGCTCCAAATCACAACAGAGCAAACCACCACGAGCAGTGAAAATGCCGTTACTGCCGCCACCAAGATAAAACGCGAGACCCACCAAAGGGTTCTTGCCCGGCATCGAACAAGCGCTTGCAAACCAAACCCGTGCAACGATTCGGTCGGATAGTCGAGTGTTGTATAGAGAATAAGCAGAATGAGAAATAGCCATCCTAGCGGAGGCACAAACATGACCCCGGGCCTAGGCTCAAACGGAGCAGATCCGGCAAACACGAGCGCAAGATTATCCGCAAACCCCAAGGTATCCGTTCTAACCCCATACACAGAAGACAATCCGTAGGCGTACACCAAGTTCGCAACGGTCACTGCCGCAATTGCAATAAAAGTGATGATGTTCTTCTTCAAAACGGTCCTCAGGTCCGCGGCGACCAGCCTAAACAGCATCAGACCACCTCGCGTCTTTTCCACGCCCCAGAAAAAGCCAACGAAGCAAGGGTCAATAATATGATTTCCGCAAAACCGGCTCGAATGTCTGGCCAGTTATTCAGCGATTCCGACCTGATGCTGTTGAGGATATTGCAGTTAAACCCCACACAAGCCATTACGCCGAAGATCCAGCCATTTGCAAAATGCCACGCAACCATTAGCAGATACGGGACAATTATCGCTTTGATTCTGCTACGAAACAAAATTGAGAAGCCAGTTACAGCCATGGATAAAGTCCCGAGCGTGACAGCATCGAACAGCGTGTATGCGAGCACATATGACAAAGGATGCGAATAAAATAGACCGGAGAAGTAGCTATGCAGGTAAAGTCCTACGTAAGTCGACTCATCGACCCGAGGAAGATACGCAGGAAAAAGCATCGAGACGATCAGGAAATTGACGAGCAGAGGAATGGCAGTCACTGTAAACGCGGAGAGGAAAGCAGACAGCATCTTTACGTTCACGTACGCCTTTCTGGAAACGCGCGTGCATATCTGCATGTCATAACCACTCAAACGCTCAAAGAGACACGACCAAGATCCAGCCAACATTGCAAGCAGGGGCAGTGCATAGAAAAACACCGACGCAGACAGTGGCGCGTTCGCGCTCACAACAATCCAGTTACCGAAGCTGCTTTCACGTGTTTGACCGAGATAATTTTCGGCTTGCACGCCAACGCCGTAACCAAAAGAAAGAAGGTTGTGGCGCTCTTTTTCCAAATTTGCCCACGGCTCCAGCGCGGCAGCTATTGCAACTGCGACCGCAATCAAGAGAGCAAGGATAAAAGCTGGACGTCTAATCGTTTTCGACAGTTCGTATCTTGCGAGCTTTTGGTTCATACGTCCTCCTCCCCCTTCCGACCCAGAAAGCCAGAAGGGAGCCATTTCAAACAACTATGCGGGAAGCTTGTGGAAATGCCCGACGCAGTCGGGGCTCCATACGCCAATAACAGTGCCGTAGCCAGACTCCGCCCATGCAGTCAGTCGCGCCGCAGATCGCCCGTTCTCACGGACGAGGTTATACATTTCCCACTGTCCCTTGTGATTCGAACGATACGTTCCCTGAGTACAATTCATGCTGCCGCTACCGCTTGTGTTATACGCACCGTCTGTATATAACCGAAGCGGATTTCCCGTATGGCCCTGGATATCCAGATAGAGCGATGAGGAATCATCCTTTTGACGGTAGCCAGTTGCACTCGTCCCGGCACATTGAAAACTAAATGCCTTATCGGCATTGTTCGTACAGGTCGTAATTCCCGTATCGGCGTTTTGAGTAATGCTGGAAACCTGAGAGGTGTCAAACTCCTCTTGTGCAAACGATGCAGCGGGAACCCCTAGGGACAGACCAGCTGCAATCACCAAGCCGACTCCGATTCGAGCAATAGCGCTCCTTGGCTTAATCATGGCCTTCTCCAATCAAAAGCGGTTAACAATGCGTCGACGCACGGCAACCTTCGCATGAATAGAGAAAGATGTCTGTAAACACCCGCTATTGAGTTGATTGCTCAGGCGTTTACACGTTATTTACCTGCGATAACAATAAAATTAGCTCCGCCTTATTCTTGATCTTCAACTGGCGGTAAGATGCAGACCGCAGCGCTTGCACCGTAGATGCAGCGTAACCGACATCCTCCGCAATGGCCTTTGTCGTTGCCCCCTCTGCCGTCATCAGCAAAATTTGCGACTGAACATCAGAAAGGGAGCGCGACGTAAGCAGGGCCAGCTGGCGCACGCGGGCCGTTTCGGTGGACCCGTTCGCCCGGTACTCCAAGACGGCCTTCTCGTCCTCAACCGAGCGGGCGAGCGCGATGTGCGTAACGAACATGGGCACAGACCAGCAAACAATCACCGTTGCCACGACGACATTGACAGCCGAACTTTGCCCCAACAACGACGCGAGGAACAACGGCTCGAAAACCGTCAGATCCTGCACCATATTGAGCAAGACAGCCCAAACAGGAGCCGTCGCCCCGAAGCAAAGCATCCATATCCCAAGCATTTTGCGCTGCGGACAGCTTCGCATCACTATATATGTGAGCAGCACCCCCGTCAGCACCGCAAGTCCATGGATTCGCCCCCTAGCGACCGCATAGATTAAGGCAACCATGCCCATTGACACCAACGGCACGATAGCCCGAGCATGGGCATGCACCTTAAACGGACGCAGCCCAACAGCGAGCGAAGCCGTAGACGCCACGCCGCAAAACAGGACCGGCACAGCCATCAACGGAACGCGTATGCACATCAATGCCGCGATATAGATAAAAGACCATTCCACAGCAGATAGCACCGCCCATACGTACGGGCTTCCGAGCCAAATCGCTTCACCCGCTCTATCCAGCGCAGCGCCACGATTCGCTTTTCCACCCGCGTAGCGTAGCGACAGAAGCAGTCCGAGACCCAATGCGTAGCTTAAGAGGGAAAAGGCGACAGCCCGCGAAACACCGGACCCCCAATCGCTATCCGCCATTACCAAGGGCCCCGCCGCAAGGAGGATAAAGAATAATGTGAGCAGGTATCGAAACAGCCGGCGCGTTCGAGCTGATGCCACTATATCGTCAGCATGCCGCTGCGGTAGCTCATGCCCTACAGTATCGCCCTCACCCGCAAACAGCGCCACGAGCTCGCGTGAGCCCGCAACCGACGCCTTCCCGTATGCTCGGTGAAGCGTTGTTCTCACCGTCGATGGCTTCGTATCCGTCTCCTTGGCAATTTCCGCCGGCGTTTTCCCTTTGAGCAGCAGTCGAACAAACTGCTCTTCTCTAGGCGACAGGGCAGGGGAAAACACCCCCGCATCGAATGTGTCGGACGCACAGGCGATATCCGAATTGTTGTCCCGTTTCCCCCTTAGCAACATGCATACGAAGGCAGCAGCGATAACGGACCCCATCGCCAGCAATGCAATGACCACGGCATCGCTTGCGAAGTATGCCGCCTCAACAGCCGGAATAAGACCAATAGGAACTGCTACGAGCACAGAACAGGCAAACACGTCGCGCCGCCCATGGCCAAAGGCACGAGGGCGGCAAAACGGCGGGGCCACAGTCAATGCGAGATAGACCAACGGAATTAAAAGCGCAAGGCCAATTGACGCGGCCGTTACAGGGGGCATCCCCCATGGCTCGGGAACGACTCTCCATGAAACTCGACAGCAAAACAGCAGGCAAGACATGACGGCTATTGTTTCTGTAAAAATCGCGTCCTGCGGGTGACGAGTTTCCCTTTCGTCAGTCCGTGTCGACCTCTGCGTCAAAGGAGAGTCCGCCGTGCCCCAAATAACATATGAGAGAAGCAGCGACCCAACAAAGCACGAGACACACGAAACGCCATGTAACAACCAAATCGGTGCAAACACGATTGGAATAGAGTCTCCGCGAGCATAGAAAGCCAGGTCGGCCCATTCGGGAACCGTTGCAATAACACCAAGGAAAACACCGATGGCACCGAGATGCCTCGGCCTTCTCATTCCCCCCTTGCATAGCGCAGCACCATGAACAAACGCCGCGAGGCATGCGCCCAGGATAACGAGCCAGGTCATTGCACCTGACGCTAGGCCGATTGAAGATGAAAACCGGTGATAAGGGGTGACCGCCATTACGACAAGCGCAATGGCGCAGGCAAATGTAGCAGAACGGCGGGAAAAGAGCATACGGCCTCCATAGCGTGTCATTATATCGCTCGAGCCGCTCGTTTATCTCTGTTCTCACACCAGCCAGCATCAATGATTCAGGCGAACTCCAATCCGCGCCAGATCACGGTCCGGCTTTTGTTCGCAGTCCCCACATCAAAGCGGGATGCGGTTTCCTTTTGGACGCCGGTTCGGAAAGCGCATCCCGTTCCAGGGCAATATTCTGGGATGCAGTTTCCGCAGCCCACCCCATTTGGAAAGCGCATCCCATAATTTGGCTGAAAACTGAGATGCGCTTTCCAAACGAGCCGAAACGGGCCGAATCGATCGGGCCACCTCGCATCCCGCTATCCTCGCCATCTGCCCGAGCGTGCTACACTAGCAGCATCTATGCCACCGCGAACGGCTCGGCCCCGCGCCCGCCGCTCGCAAACGAACTTTAAACGCACGAGGGTTGGCCATGCCGCTTTTCTCGCAACATACCGCCCGGTTCTCGCCGGACGTTCCTTTGGAGGGCACCAGCTCTCGCGAGCTGCTCAAGCGGTACCAGCCGCTCGAGACACTTGCGACCGGCGGTTTTGGCTCCATCGAGATCTGCCGCGACACGCACCTGCGCCGCCGCGTCGCCATTAAACGCATCCCCCTTATCAACGGTGCCGGCATGCCCGCTAGCGACATCATGGATGTCCTGCGCGAGGCGCACACTGCCGCCATGCTTCAACATCCCAACATCGTGCAGGTTATCGACTTTACGCACGACACAGCCTATGCCTACCTGGTTATGGAATATGTCGATGGCATGTCGCTGGCCGAGTTTTTGCACCGCGCGGACGGCCACTCACTTACCTTTGACGAGGCCGCGGCCATTGCCGATGCCCTGGGCCAGGCGCTCACCTTCGCCCACAGTAATGGCGTACTCCACCTGGACATTAAGCCCGCCAACGTGCTCATCGACCACTCGGGCAATGTAAAGCTCACCGACTTTGGCATGGCGCGACTGTCGTCTGCCGGTGGCTTTGGCGGCTCACGCGGCGGCACCATCGGCTACATGCCGCCCGAGCAGCTCGATATCGAGACCGGCACGGTCGACGAGCGCGCCGATGTCTTTGCCCTCGCCTGTGTGATCTACGAGGGCCTGTGCGGCAGCGCTCCCTTTATGGCGGCCACGCCCGCCGACTCGCTCGGCCGCATCATCGGCGGCGCCACCTATCCCAGCGAGCTGATACCACACTTTCCCCCGGGAGCCGAGGCCGCGCTCATGAGCGCGCTCTCCCCCATGCCGCAGGACCGCCCCAACAGCATCGAGGCATTTTGTGACCAGCTGCTCGCCGGCTTGGGCAGCGTGCGCGAAGGCCGTCGCAGCCTGGAGCAAATGGTTGGCGAACTTTCGGATGACGAGCAGGAGCTCGACGATATCGAGCCGTCGCACTACGAGGACGACGCCATCGAGGTCGACCCCGCACTCGGCTGGGCGGGCACGCGCTGGAGCCATGCGCGCGACTACACCATGCGCGCTATCTCGGCGCTAACGTGCGGCACCTTTAGCTTTTTGCTGATGCAAACGGCCGGGGTCGCGGCGCTTCCCGGCCTGGTCATTGCGGCCATCGCGATCGGAGCGGCGGCTGGCCTGGCCCCCCAGATTGGCTCGGCCATCTCGGCTGTGGGCTTTTTGGTGCTCATGGCCAACGCCACCATGCAGGCACAGGGCATCCTGTCGATGCTGCCCGTCGCGGTGATCTTTGCTGCCGCCATGTCCGGTTGGTGGATCGCCTGGGGTCGCACCGAGGCTGCCGCGAGCGCCGCGCTCACCTGTGCACTCGCGCTTGGCTGTCTGACCGGCAATACCTTCCTGGCAGCTGGGGTCGCCGCCGGCGTCGCGTCATTTTGGCTCGGCCCGGCAAGCGCCGCCGCGGCAACGGGCATGGGCGCGCTTTTTGCCCGTCTGGCCACGATCGCGCTTTCAGCCGAAGGCGTGCTGGGGCTCGGTAACGTTGCCGCAGCGCTGGGAGACCCGCTCCTTTGGGCTGCCTTTGTGCTGGTCGCGGCAACTGCCGCAGCATCATCCGCGTTGCTCAATGCCCATGCCAAGCGTGCCGATCAGGGATCAAACCTTGCCGCAATCGCCGCCATCGCCGTCACCGGCATCGGCTGCGCAGCGGCGTCCTGTCTTGCACACCATATGGAAATTGCCAGCCTTGCAGCCGCGGTCATCGCCAAGGCGGCGGTTGCGGGAATCCTATCCTCTATAATCGTTGGGATATGCCTATATTTGCTCGGATACCAAAGAACCTATACGGAGAGTGATCTTTCGTGAACTTCCTGAACATCTTCGAGGACCACGTGGCCGGCATCTTCGGTGCCACCCGTGCCCCGTTCTCCTTTAAGAAGCTTGCCAAGCAGGCCGCTCGCGACATGGAGGATCAGACTCTGGTGATCAATGGCGTCAACACGGCGCCGGCACTCTATACCATCCTGATCGCCGCCGACGACGACCCCATGCTCGCCCCGTTCTACCCCGAGCTTTCGCGCGAGGTCCGCGAGTTCGTGAAGGCGCAGGCCGAAAAGCGCCGTTATGTCTTTGTCGGCGAGCCCCTCGTGCGCTTTATGATCGATCCGCAGCTGCGTGCCGGCAAGTTCTCGGTCTTTGCCGAGAACGTCGATGCCCCCACGCTCGGCCGCCTGTACGAAGAAGAGCGCGCCTATCAAAACGGTCTGGGCCAAAACAACTCCGCGGCAAGCCGTGCCGCCAGCGCCCCGCGCGCCGGCCAGCAGCAGTTTGCTGCCCCGCAGCAGCAGCGCCCCGCCGCCATGCCCCAGCAGCAGCCGACGCCTCGTGCCGCCGCTCCCGACCCGCTTGCCGTAGCAGATCCCTTCGCGCCTAGCGTCCCCGACCCCGCCGCAGCACCCATCCCGGTGCCGCAGACCGTCTCGCGCGACGCGCTTGCCGGCATGGGCGGAGCCGCCGCGACCGGTGCCGCCGTGGGCCTAGGCGCCGCAGCCGGTATCGCCTCCAACATGGCGAGCACTCGCGCCCCGCAGCGCCCGCTCGCCCAGCTCGTCGACGTCGTGAGCGGCGAGAGCCATAGCATCACCTCCGCACAGGTGACCATCGGTCGCGAGCGCTCAGTTTCCGACATTGCCCTGCGCGACCCCAACGTGTCGCGCCGCCACGCCCAGCTCACCTTTACGGGCTCGGATTGGTCGATCGAGGACCTCAATTCCACCAACGGCACACTCGTCAACAACCGCCGCATTACGCGCTGCCCGCTGCGCAACGGCGATCTGCTGACGTTTGGCCTGAGTACCTTTGAATTTAGGGGATAGTCGCTTATGAACATCGATATCGTCCTTTTTGCAGGCCGCATCGTCCTGGTCGCCCTGCTCTATATCTTCCTGTTCGCCGTCATGAAGACCGGCGTGGGACTTGTGCGCGGACAGCGCCGCGACTCGGCTATCTGGACGATCGATGTGGACAAGGGCCCGCGCGGTATCCGCGGCATCCACGTAGACATGCTCGGCCCCGTCATCGTCGGTCGCTCGCCATCTTCGGACATCTGCATCAACGAACCATTCGTCTCGGCCTCGCATGCGCGCTTTTCGCTGCAGGGCCCGGCGCTCATCATCGAGGACCTCAACTCGCTTAACGGCACGCTCGTCAACGGCCGCCAGCTTGTGGAGCCCGCAACGCTGCGCGAGGGCGACGAAGTCCAGATTGGCGACGTGGTCATGAAGGTGAACCGTCGATGATCGACGAGGAGAACAAGTCCGCAACCATGACCGAGGCACCGGCTGCCGCCGTAGCTGCACCGGCCCACGCCGCTCCGGCGGACTCCACACCCGTGGAGCCCGAGGACACCGTGTTCTCCCTGCCTCTTTCGCATGTAACGCATGATATTTCGGATTTCGCCGATAACGAGGGCGAAGAGGATGCCGTAGCGGCGCCCATCGGCGCACATGCTGCGGAACAGCCCACAGCGCCCGAAGCAACCCCGGCGCCGGCTCACTTTGCAGAGCCCGTCGCCGCGGCAATCAACGAGAGCGCTGCGGTGTTTGCGGCACCCGAACCCGCCGCGCCGGCGTTTCCCATAGCCCCGGCATCCGAGGTTGCGCCCGCGTCTACGCCGGCGCCCGAGGCGGGGCCATCCCCCGAGGACGGCCCTGCACCCAAGGCCCCGCAGCCTGCGCCCGCAAGCGAGTCCGATGCCGTGGCCGAGCCCGCCGCCCAGTCGCAAAGCACACCCGCGCCGTCGCACTTTGCGACGCCCGAGCCTATAGACGTCAGCCCGCAAGACGACGAGTCGATCGCCTGCGCGTCCGCAGAGCCCGGCTCCCCGGACACCGGCGATTCCGAATCAAACGCCGAGACCGACACCGTCTCTCCCGGTGACACAGCCGAGATCGACGTTGCCGCCGTTGAGGCCAAGCTCAAAGACCCCGGCTCGACCATGAGCTTTGAGCCCCTGACCGAGGAGCGCATCGAGACCGACTCGACCTATGATGCCGGCACCACCACGCAACTCATGTGGGGCGCCCGCTCTGACGTTGGCTGCGTACGCCCGCACAATGAGGATTCCTACCTGGTGCAGTCGCCGCTCTTTTGCGTATGCGACGGCATGGGCGGTCACGCCGCCGGCGAGGTAGCCTCTTCCATCGCCGTCGAGACTATTGCCAAGACGGCCCCGCAGTCCGCCGACGCAGCACGCCTGGCCGCAGCCGTCGAGGCAGCCAACGCCGCCGTAATCGAGGCGGCCCTGAACGGCCTGGGCAAGCCCGGCATGGGCTGCACAGCCACTTGCGCCTATATCGAAAACGACACGCTCGCCATCGCCCACGTGGGTGACTCTCGCGCCTACCTGCTCCACGAGGGCACGCTCATCCGCGTGACCCGCGACCACTCCTACGTGGAGGAGCTCGTGGACGCCGGCGAGATTACGGCAGACGAGGCTCGCGTCCACCCCAACCGCTCGGTCATCACCCGTGCGCTGGGCTCGGACCCCGCCATGTATGCCGACCACTTCACTCTGCATATCGAGGAAGGCGACCGCCTGATCCTTTGCTCTGACGGCCTTTCGAGCATGATTCCTGATAGCGATATCGAGAACATCGCCACGCAGTCCTCAACCGCGCAAATCTGCGTCGACAACCTAGTGGACGCGGCGCTTGCCGCCGGCGGCCACGACAACGTGACCGTAGTAGTCGTTGACCTGGTTGACGATGGCGTTATGCGCGAGGCGCAACGCGTGCGTCGCCGCAACATTACTATCGCCGCCATCCTGGCCCTCGTCTTTGTGCTGGCAGCTGGCATCTGGGCCTACACGGGTGTCACCGGCTCGTACTACCTGGGTACCCACCAGGGCAATGTCGCCGTCTGGCGCGGCCTGCCCGGCAAGCCGCTCGGACTCAAGCTTCACTGGCTCGAAAGCGAAACCAGTATTAAGCTGTCCGACCTGCCCGAAGACACGCAAAACCGCCTCAAGGCGGGCATTCCGCAAACAAGTGTCGACGATGCGCAGGACACGATATCCAAGTACCGCCACCAGATCGACGAGGAGCAGACCCGCCAGGTGATCGACGCGCAAACGATTCGCGACAACACCAATCAGGGATCGACCTCCGAATCAGATTCCGAGAAAACCGCCGAACAGTCCGCCGAGGCCGAAGCCTCCGAAAAGAACTAGAAAGGGAGTGCCGCTTATGAGTCGCCGCAACACCGAGCTGCTCTTGCTCATCGCCTCGGCGTTCCCCGTCATCCTACTGTATGCGATGTACGTCCTCACCGCGGGCGCTGCCATCTCCTTTGAGACGCTCGCCGTACCGATCGGCCTCTTTGCCGCCTTTGCCGCGGCCCACATTGCCGTGCGCATCTTGGCGCCCGGTGCCGACCCCGCCATCCTGCCCATTGTCTTTGTGCTTTCGGGCATCGGTATCACGTTCGTGACGCGTCTCGCACCCGCTCTCGCGATCTCACAGCTCATCATCCTGTTTGTCTCGGTGGCCCTGATGGTGGGAACGCTCGCACTGGTCAAAAACCTCGACGTAGTCATGCGCTACAAGTACACCTTTGGCATTATCGGCATCATTCTGCTGATGCTGCCTATCTTTATCGGCACCACGATCTCGGGCTCCAAGCTGTGGATTCGCATCGCGGGCTTTACCATCCAGCCCGGCGAGTTCGCCAAGGTCTTTATCGTGCTGTTCCTGGCCGGGTACCTGGCCGAGAACCGCGAGCTGCTCTCCATCTCCAACCGCAAGATCCTGGGCTTTAAGATCCCTCGCCTGCGACTGCTGCTGCCGCTGTTTGCCGTGTGGGGCGTGTGCCTACTCGTTGTCGTCTTCGAACGCGACCTGGGTTCGGCCGTGCTGTTCTACACCATCTTCTTGCTGATGCTCTACGTTGCCACGGGTCGATTCTCGTATGTCGTTATCGGCCTTGCGCTCTTGGCCGTCGGCGCCGTGGGCGCCTACAAGTTCCTGTCGCACGTTCAGGTGCGCTTCCAAGTTTGGGTCGATCCGTTTAAGGACGCCCAGGGCCAGGGCTACCAGATCGTCCAGTCGCTCTTCTCGCTTGCCGATGGCGGTCTGGTCGGTGTTGGTATCGGCAACGGCATGGCCAACAACATCCCTGTCGTCGAGTCCGACTTTATCTTCTCTGCCATCGGCGAGGAGATGGGCCTTTTGGGCGGCGGCGCCGTGCTCATCCTGTTTATGCTCTTTGCCGTGCGTGGCCTCACCACGGCTGCCCGCGCTAAATCCGATCTCGCCGCCTTTAGCGCCACGGGCCTTACGGCCGCCATCAGCTTCCAGGCCTTTTTGATCGTGGGCGGCGTTACCCGCCTGATCCCGCTGACCGGCGTCACCCTGCCCTTTATGAGCCAGGGCGGTTCCTCGCTGCTGGCAAGCTTTATCATCGTCGCGCTCCTGCTGCGCGCCGGTGACGAAGCGACCGGACGCGAGGCCGAGCTTACCGGCACCGGCACCATGACCGCCATCACCGATGATCAGGTCGCATCCGCCGCCGCCCCGACGGGCACGCGCTTTGCCACCTCGTCTTCCTACGGCAGCGGCAGCCATTCCGTCGGCTCGCGCATGCGCCGTCGCCTGCTCGACACGCCTGAATCCGGTGTGCTCGGCCGCGTTGCGCTCGCCAACCGTCTAACCCGTGCGGTGCTCGCCTTTACGGCGCTGTTCGCCATCCTTATCGGCAACCTCACCTATGTCCAGGTCATCAAGGCCAAGGACTATCAGGATATGCCGACCAACAACCACACTATCGCCCGCTCCAAGTACATCCAGCGCGGTTCCATCATCACGTCCGACGGCGTGACGCTGGCCGAGTCGCTGCAGCAGGAGGACGGCACCTACGTACGCTCCTACCCCAACGGCAACCTGGCAGCGCACGTGGTTGGCTACGTGAGCCAGCAGTATGGCACCACCGCCATCGAGAGTGTCATGAACGACACGCTCACCGGCTCCAAGGATTACTCCAGCTGGAACAACGCCATCGCGTCGCTCGCGGGGCAGACCCAGCCGGGCAATACCGCCAAGCTCACCATCGACTCGCGCATCCAGACGGCTGCCGAGCAGGCGCTCAAGGGCTTTAAGGGCGCTGTGGTGGTCATGGATCCGCGCACCGGTGCGGTCCTTGCGTGCGCGAGCTCGCCCACCTACGACAACACCAACATCGATGCGCTGCTCCAGTCGGGCGGCGGTGAGGACGGCTCCATGTACAACCGTGCCATGGACGCACTGTACACCCCGGGCTCGACCTTTAAGGTCGTCACGCTCTCCGCGGCACTCGAAACCGGCACCGCCAGCCTTACCAGCACGTACCAGGCGCCCGGCTCCATGGACATCGGCAACGCGCCGGTCACCAACTATGCCAACGAAAGCTACGGCACCATCAGCCTGCAGCAGGCCTTCGCCGTGTCGTCCAACGTCGTCTTTGGCCAGGTGGCCAACGAGATTGGCGCCAGCTCGCTCGTCCAGTTTGCCAACGCCTTTGGCTACGGCCAAAAGCTCGGCCAAGATCTGACCTCCGCCGCCTCCATCATGGCCGACCCGTCGCTTATGACCGAGTGGGAGACCGCTTGGGCAGGCGCCGGCCAGCCCGTCGGCATGGACCACACGCCTGGCCCGCAGACCACCGTTATGCAGAGTTGCGTGATCGCCGCCGCTATCGCCAACAGCGGCGTGGTCATGGACCCGTTCTTTGTGTCCCAGATACTCGCCCCGGACGGAACCGTGGTTAAGACCACGCAGTCCCGCTCTCTGGGCCAGGCTGTCAGCTCTGCCACGGCCGACCAGGTCAAGCAGGCCATGCTCGCCGTCGTCCAGTCCGGTACCGGCACCGATGCCCAGATTCCGGGCGTCAAGGTTGCCGGCAAGACCGGTTCGCCCGAGACCGGCGGCACCAACGTCAACTCTACGTTTGTTGGCTTTGCACCTTACGATTCACCCACGGTTGCCATCTCGGTGGCCCTGGAGGATTACGACAAACACGACGTCAAGGCGGCTAAGATTGCCGGTATCGTCCTGACCGCGGCGCTCGCCGCACAGGGGGCGTGATGCCCGTGATCAAAGCGGATACTTGGGACGCGCCACGGCCGATGAGCTAGCGGCTACGCGCCACACGGCCCCAGCGGCCACACATTTGGTACTACACACATCGTTGAGCGAATAGTTATGTTAGGAGCAGGAATGGAACAGAGGGTCCTCGGGGGAAGATACCTCCTCAAGGATAAGGTGGGAACGGGCGGTATGGCGACCGTCTACCGCGCACAGGATCAGGTCCTCGACCGCACGGTTGCCGTCAAGATCATGCTGCCGCAGTATGCCGGCGACGCCACCTTCGCCGCTCGCTTTAAGCAGGAAGCCCAGGCAGCTGCCGGCCTGTCCTCCCCCTATATCGTGGGCGTCTACGACTGGGGCAAGGACGGCGACACCTATTACATCGTCATGGAGTACCTGCGCGGTACCGACCTTAAGAGCGGCATCAAGAGCCACGGCGCCCTCGATCCCAAGAAGGTCGCGCAGATCGGCTCGCAGATCAGCTCCGCGCTTTCGGTCGCACACAAGCACGAGATCATCCACCGCGACATTAAGCCGCAAAACATCATGGTGCTGCCCGACGGCAACATCAAGGTAATGGATTTTGGCATCGCACGCGCCAAGAACAGTCATCTCACGCAGGACAACAATGTGCTGGGCACCGCCCACTATGTAAGCCCCGAGCAGACCCGCGGCCAGGACCTCGGTCCCACCTCGGATATCTACTCGCTGGGTGTCGTCATGTACGAGTGCGCCACCGGCCGCGTACCCTTTGACGGCGATGACGCCATCTCGGTCGCGCTCAAGCAGGTCAACGAGCTCCCCATCCCGCCGAGCCAGATCAACTCCGGCGTCGATGCCGACCTGGAGCGCATCATCCTCAAGTGCATGGAGAAGGACCCGGCAAACCGCTTCCAGACAGCCGACGAGCTGCGTCAGGTGCTCAACAGCTATCTGTCCGGCCGTGCTGTCAACGTCTCGGAGCCCACGCGCGTCATCGGTGCCGCCGGCGACTTGGGTGCCACCAAGACCCGCGAGCTTTCCGACTCAACGCGCGCTATGGTTCGTCCCGTCTCGGGCGTGAGCGGTCAGAATACCGCCCGCAGTGCTGCCTCGGGCTCCACGGGCTCCTACGAGGCTGAGAAGCCTAAGTCCAACAAGAACAAGATCATCGCCGCCGTGATTGCCGCCGTCGCCGTGATTGGCATTGTAGTGGCCTTTGCCACGGGCATGTTCAGTGGCGAACAGGTCACGGTGCCCGACGTGCTGGGCAAGGACCAGGAAACCGCTATTGAGCTGATCAAGAAAGCCGGCCTTGAGGTTGGCTCCGTCGACCAGAGCTACAACGACGATGTCGACGAGGGAAAGGTCGCCGAGCAGACCCCCAACGGCAACACCAAGAAGGCCAAGGGCACGAGGGTGAACCTGGTAATCTCCAAGGGCCCTAAGCCCTCCGAGAAGGTTGAGGTTCCGCAGCTCATCGGCCTGACCAAGGACCAAGCCGAGGCCGCACTGGCAAGTGTGGGCCTGAAGGGCAGCGCTTCGGAAGAAGCCAACGAGGCCGAAGAGGGCCAGGTCTTTGAACAGAGCACTGCTGCCGGCAAGGAGGTCGAGAAGGGCACAACCATCTCCTACAAGGTCTCCAGCGGCCCGGACACCACCTCGGTGCCCGATCTGACCGACATGACCGAGGCCCAGGCACGCAACGCTCTCGACATGGCTGGCTTTGGCGTCGACGTGAGCTACCAGGAAAACGACTCGGTTACCGAGGGTACCGTAATTAGCTGGAACCCCAGCGGCAAGCAGAAGCCCGGTGCCACGATCACCGTCGTCATCGCCAAGAAGTCCGGCAAGGCCAGCGTCCCGGGCAACCTGTACGGCAAGAGTATCTCCGCCGCCGTCACCGCGCTCAACAACGCCGGTTTCTACAACATCAGCTTCTGTGACCAGAACGGCAACCCTGTGAGCGGCAACGAGAATGCCACCGTTACGGGCGTCTCCCCCACCGGTAAGCAATCCACCGACAGCACGATTACGCTGACGGTCGCACTTTCTAGCTCGGGTTCGGGTTCAGGCACGAGCACGGGCGACGATTCCGGTACGACCAACTAGTCGCAACCCAACCGCTCATTACGGCTCTCGCCGCAAACATATTCGCTCACAGGCGCCCGCTTGCTCCCCCAGCAAGCGGGCGCTTCGTTTTTGACATGGCATGAACCAGAAGAGCCCGGCACCGTGGTGGTACCGGGCTCGATCAATCTCTGGTGCCCCCGGGCGAATTCAACCCCCCCCCGCGGGAAATTGGTGACGCGGGTGTCGACGGTCCGAATCCTGCCCTTAGACCAGAAGAGCCCGGCACCGTAGCGGTACCGGGCTCGATATTCCTCTGGTGCCCCCGGGCGGATTCGAACCGTCGACACCCGCTTTAGGAGATATGATTTAATGCTACCCCCTACTATTCATCAAGCATCATTGAACACCATATAACCGCAGATAAACATAGCAGTTTGTGTCTTTTACCTCCGGTAGCTGCGCCTACGCTTTTACAAACATATTACTAACAGCTTTAGCTAAACTGCACTCAATGAATTGTTGAAAACTATTCAAAGAAACGGAGTGCAAAGATGTCAGAACAGCCACTAATTAGCGGAAGAGGCACGTGTTGGAAAGACAAGAGATCACCTAACACCTATCGCTATTATTTTTCCCTTGGGGTCAAGGACCCTAAGACAGGGCGTTACAAACGATCCCCAACTTATACGGTTCGTTGCAAGACTAAAACAGAAGCTAAGGCTGCAATGCAGGCCAAGCTGGCTGAAATCAACTCCTCTGGCACGATCACTAAAACTAAAAAGCCCACTTTGCTTGCGTCCTACTGCTGGGCCTTTCATGAAAATAGGGACACCGAGCTTGTGCCAACGAGCTATGAAAGAGAAGCGTACGATTGCAGGCATATCGAAGACCTATTCGGTGCGTTTCAGACAATTGAGGGGCTAACTCCCGATCTAATCGAAGAAGCATATGCCGAAGCTCGTCGTACGGGAAAATACAAACCATCAGAGCTTGTACGAATCAATTCAAAACTGCGTCAGATTCTGTCGAATGCAGTCGCAAAGAGAATAATTGACCGAAACCCCTGCGCTACCGTTCATGTTCGCAGACCACGCAACAAAAGAGAATCACTGACAATCGACCAAGTAGCTACCCTATGCACACATCTTCAACACATTGAGCTCACCGCCGAAGCTGTTGGTACGCTAGTACTAGTGTATACGGGTATGCGGAAAGGCGAGATGCTGGGCCTCGAATGGCGCGATTGGGACCCTGCCAATAAAACCTTGAAAATTGACAGGCAGTACACCAACGACCATGAACTGAGGGCACCCAAGTCACAAGAAAGCCAACGCAAAATCCCCGTTGGAGAAACCTTGGCCGAACGCCTTCAATCATGGTCAGCCATACAAAAAGAGCTCCTGGCCTCTCTGGGGCTGTCCCAGACTGGCAGTACTCCCATCATTAGCGATATTGCTGTCAAGCAGGGGGTCCCTACTGTCTGTCACATGAAAAACTACATCTTCAACCATTGGTTTCGCGATTTCGCAGTTAGCTGCAATCTTGGAATCTATGAGCCGAACAATTCGACTGGCGGAAAACTATATAAGGGCATCTGCCCGCATCAGCTCAGGCATTGTGTAAGCACTTTTATGCTGGCGAACGGATCGGACGTTAGAAGCGTGCAAGGTATTCTTGGCCACGCGGACCCCAATATCACACTCAAAACGTATACAAGCCTCGTTCAACAATCAGAAATAAAAGCAGTTAAAGGCTACGAAGACTTCATCAACGCCTATATACAGAAAAGCGAGAAATAGCATGTCATTCATTCATCGTTTCATCAATAATATTACGGTACTATACTACTATTTCCGCAGGTAGACGCTTTATTTGATTGACATCTAATGAGTTTTAATAGATTCTAAAGCTGTCAGATGGCTACGCATGTAGTCATAAAAACCGGCCCCCCAAGTGCTTATGAACCTGGTAAGTCTTACAAGCACAGGGAGGGCCCTCATTGAAAGGATAGCTCATCATGGCTACTCCACAGATTAGCACTCAGGCGTCCACACCGACTTTCCCCACTGGTGCCGCTCAGTGCGATCGGTTGCTCCGCGTTAACGATATCCGCGAACTCACTGGCTGGAGCGAAAACACCGCGCGCAAGTTTATGCGCGAGTCCGGCAAGCTCATCCAAATCCATCGCTCGAATTACATGTTTGAAAGCTCATTCTATGAGCTTTTCAAGCAGCTTGAAGGTCGTACCGCCCACCTTGACTAGGCGGTAAACATGAGCGAGCTACCGTCAATTTCCGACATATTCAACGATGATGTTACCGAGCAACGAAAGATTATAGAGAAAATGGATAAAGCTATTTTTATTTCAGTGCCCGAGTGGGCGTGCTGCGTCACCACCGTTGCCGCCGAGCGTCTCATCCTCGGCCTCGTATGGAAGTTTGGAAAACCTTCCAAAAACAAACGGCCCATGGGCTTTTGCGCTAGAAGCAAATGGATTGAGGATCACTACCACTTGAGCAAGAACACGATATCCCGAGCCTATACTTCTCTAAAGGATAAGGGGTATATTCAAAAAACTGGTGATGGCAGCTGGATGCTTAATTACGCTGCAATCTACCGCGCCGCGATCGAAAACGCTTGGGAGCCCCCGAAATCTTAAGTCCACAGCCCGACTATCGACGTGGGCTTCTGTCAAACAACCGAGTTAAAAACCACTGAGCCAGAATCCGCTTCAATAGAAGAGGATTCTGGCTCAAATGATATCCGACCATTCACGCAGCATGTCTACCGCAATCTGGCAAGAATCGAGGACGGGGAAACCGTCATCGAGGTCGTGAAGGTCGGTAATCGCCAGGCGTCTACAAAAACATGCCGCGGATGTAAAATGAAGCAGGGTCGAACCGAAACAGTTCCCGGACAATTGGCGTCCGGCCAGACACTTCGATTCGACCCTTTCTCATACCTGCATCTAAAATACTCCCATAATCATTCTCGACATCTTTAACGCCATCACTCTCCCGCCACCAGCACGTCGTAGGTGCTATTTTCAACGAATCGATATGACCGCCCATTCATGTTCTTTAAGGCACGTGATACCATGAAAACGTGCGGTATTTCTCCAATCGAAAACCTGCGTGAACGTATGACTTGAGACGCTTTTAGAACTCACCAAGCGCAGGACAAACACAACTCAACAGCGGCCGCGTATTTGTTCCCAGCCGTACGGCATGGCGGAGCCATGCCCATTGTTGATTGGAGTGCCGCACGATGACAGACAACCCGAACGACAGAAAAATCAGCGAGACGCCCGGCGCGAAGGACGTCCTCGATGAGGCCGCCGAGCAGATTGAAAAGGCTTGGCGAGAGAAGCTGCTGCGCGAGACCGCCGATCTCAAGACCGAGAACGCGTTACTCAGGGCCCAGCTCGACGAATTCAACCGCAAGCTCGTCGAGGCGAGAGACCGGAACGAAAGACTTGAGGCCGACTGCAATGAGCGGGTCGCCTTTATCGAGGAGAAGTTCGAGCTCGACACCGCGAGCATCGAGCTCGAGAACAATGAGCTCCATGCCGCGAGCGTCAGATACCTCGCCGATGCCAGGGAGCTCAGCAGGCAGGTCGTCCAGCTCCACGCCGAGGCTGAGGCCATGTCCGATGAGATCGAGCGTCTGTGCGTCGAGCGTGACGCCGCGTTGAAAGCCCAAGCCGAGCTGAGCGATGCGCTACTGGCCCAGCGCGACCTGATGGCCGAAGTCGCCGCCCTCAAGGACCGCCTCGCCGCCTCCGAGCGGCGGGCGACCGTGGCCGAGGCCAAGGTCGAGGTCATGACCAAGATGAGGGGCGAGTAGTCCCGCGCCCTTCCTGTCAGGTAACTGATTTCTAGAAACCTTCTAGAGCGCTTTTAGAAGGTTTCTAGAACCGGGCGCAGCATCTTCGATCGGCACGATGTCTCGGTAGATAAGGCGATGCCTGGTGTCGCACCATTTATCGCGATGGTAGTGACCGAAGAACCAGACGCGGTAGCCGAGCCGTCCGTCGAGCTCACCCAGGAAGGTTTGCAGCGGATCCCCGCGGTACTCACGTCCGCGTTCGCGACACAGCCCCTCAGCAAGGGCAGCCGGAGCCTCGTGAGTCACAACGTAGTCGACCTTCCAGCCCACGCGGTCGAGCGAGGAGCGGCAGTGTTCCGTCTCTTTCTCGCTCGGCATCTCCTCGGGCCACCAGCTCCTCCCCTCCTTGCGATACTGCCTGTCGTTGCTCGCGGCGCCGCCCATGGCAAGGACTGTGAGCCCGTCGATATCGAACACCTCTCCGCGCATCAGGTGCAGCACGTGCGGTCGTGCCTCATGGACGAGCCCGCCGTTCCACTCCCGCACCGGCAGCCCGGCCAGGGCGTGGTGGTTCTCATGGTTGCCGTCTACGAAACACGTGGTCCAGGGCTTCGACTCGAACCAGTCGAGCCAATACCTCTCAGCATTCGAGCCATCCCAGACAAAGCCGAAGTCGCCGGCCACGATCACCGCGTCATCGCGCGTCAGGGTCCGGCCCAGCGGCCAATTTTTGAATGCAAACCGGCTGGACCCGTACTCGGCCCTGCCGTGCACGTCGCCTGTCACATAGACCGTCATCAGTACGCACCCCACGGCAGGAGTTTGTCCCCGAGCCTCACGATCCGGTCATACAGCACCGTGTGCCGTTCGTCCGGGTTGCCGTCTCGGTGAAAATGGCCGTAATACCAGTGCTTATAGTCCAGGCGATCCTCGATCTCGTCGAGGAATCCGGTCAGCCGGTCCACATCAGGGCGTTCCCAGCCCGGGTCCGGGTAGAGCGTCGGCGAGAGCATGCGCGTGGCGCAGGTATGGGTGATGACGCAGTCGACCTTCCAGCCGACCTCATCGAGCTTGGCCCGCGCGGCATCGAATTCGCGCTCGTCCGGAAGCTCCTGAGGCCACCAGCTGGAATACGGCACGCGGTATTCCCTGTCCACGCTCGTGGCACCGCCCATGGTGAAGACCGTCGAGCCGTCGAGCTCGAAGACCTCCCCGCGCATGAGGCGGCGGATAGACGAAGTATCCGACAGGCGTTGCGTCAGCCCACCGTGCCACAGTTCCATGGGTCGCTCCGCCCAGTGATCGAAGCGCTCGTGGTTGCCGTCGACGAACAGCACCGTGTAGGGGCGCGACTCCAGCCAGGCGATATCGGCGCATGCCTCGGCAGAGAAATCCCACGGAAAGCCAAAGTCGCCGGCGACGATGAGATAGTCGTCGCTGGTAAGACTGTCGCCAAGCTCCCAGTCGCGGAGCTTTTGCATGTCGAGTCCACTGTGGATGTCGCCCGTCACATAGACCGTCATCGGATCGCCTCTTCCCTCTTGTACGCCGCCAGCTCGCGCTCGACCTGCCTGTCGCCGGTCTCGTTGACCCACCAGGGCCATTTCACCCGGCCGCACGGCTCGTCGACCCCGGCGAACCATTCCCTCAGCTCGTCGAGGCTCACCGGGGAGTGCCCGTTGGCATCGCAACCGACGTCGTAGCGCAGAAGGCCCTGCTTGCGGTTGAACTCGTTGTACGCGCCGCCGCTGCTGTGGATGTGCCCGTGGAGGTGCCACGATCCATGGCTCATGCCCTGCCAGTCGGCCATGGGGTAATGGCTCAGGACGATCTTCTGCCCGTCGATCTTGAGCACGCAGATCGGCGGCTCCACGGTGAAGGCGCCCGCGACCGCCGGCTGGGCCCAGTCCTTGTCGTGGTTTCCCGGGACGAGGTGGATGCGCCTGCAGGCGATCCGCTTGCGCAGCCCGTAGGCGTCCTGGGCGGTCATCTTGAATGAGAAATCCCCCAGGATGTAGAGCTCGTCGTCCACGGCAACCTTGCCGTTGATGTTGTCGACGATGGCATCGTTCATCTGCCAAATCGTCTCCCACGGGCGGTCGGTGAACTTCAGCACGTTCTCATGCCCGAAGTGGGTGTCGCTGGTAAACCAGATCATATTTATGTCTCCTTTTATCGCTAAAAAACGTTCTCCTTCGAGGTCAGGAGACGTTTTATGAGCGACATGAGGTGCATATCCCTCATGTTTCAAGCTCCAATCTGCCGGATTTGCCCAACTAAAAGTTTACGCCCACGCGCCCACGCGCGAATAGGATTTGATTTTTGAAATATGGACGAATTCCTTGTCAGGAGGGTAAAATGGTGCCGACGGCAGCCCAAGTTGTAGAGAGCTGGGCAGAGCCGTTGCTTAATGAAGTTGGGTCATCGTCTTAGCGACGGTGGCCTTTCTTTTTGGGCTTCGAACCCTGCTTGAGTGCCTTGGAAAGGCCGACAAGGGCCGTGAGGAGCGAGACCGTAGCGGTCAGGAGCTTCACGAGCTCGGTGAAATCGGTCATGGGCATCACCTCCCATCAAATGGAGGGCTCTGCCCGGCACGAGGGCTGCCGACAGCAAGGACGATTCTATCAGAGCGGCTGACTCCCGCCGATCAATTCATACTCCTCACCCTCGCCGAATTGCGAGCATGAAAGAATCGGCACTGGATGGCAGCACGCTAGGGCACCAACGATAGGCTTTCCAAAACTAGCGAGGCGTGTCTCCGCGTGAGAAATCACCGCGATCGACAACGCGATCGTCCATCTGTCGCGACACGGCGCTACCGCTGTGCGCCTGGCCGGCGGCGCGAACACGGTCGTCGCCGGCATCGACAACGCCGCCGGAATAGCGGTTGCGAATCTCCCTTGCGTAGCCGCGACGCGCAAGAAGCTCATCGCGAACCGCCGGATCTTCGAGCAGATCTTCATCGCACTTCGGTGCGATGAACTTAGGGAAGAGATTGTAGGCGACGCCCTTGCTCGCCTTTGCCTGCTCGACCCACGCCGAATACGCTTTTTTAAGCCGTTGGATGTAGATCTCACAGCGCTTCTCGTATGGAAGGGCTCGCTCGGCTTCAAGCACGTTATTTTTGAAGGCCGCCTCAAGTTGCTTGACCGCAAACCGACCGTCAAGACGGGTCAGGTTGAAAGTGCACTTCGGGTTGCCGGCCTCTTTGATATCAAGATCTGTCGCATAGACACGATTGTTCTTGATGAAAATGTCTACGCCCCATGAGGCAAGTAATTGCAAGTAATTTTTTGAACTGCTCCATATTCTTCGGGTGGTAGTCGTTGATTGCAATATGGATCAGCTCGCGCAGATTGTTTTTATAACTGTACTCTCCGCGATCGACAATCTCCTTTTCAATATCGCGCGGCTGTCGATCTCGAATCTTCGAATTCTTCTTTCCCTTTTCGAGCTGGGCGAGATTCCAGTCCTTATCGAGTTCGCGGACCCATGAGGCGCGTTCGTACTTTCCATGCCGCCCGCCCGTCTCGCAACGCTTGCCAGTTAACAAATCGGTACGGTTGATCGCCATGTGCACTGCATAGCGTTTTCCCGCCTTATCGCTTTCTTCGTGCAGCGCGAGAATCACCTGTTGATGCAGATAGTGCTTCGCAAGCCATTGCTCCGCGTAGGCCAAACATGCATCGGGGGTCATCTTGCCCCCGTTGCATGAGCATTCTTCCGGAAGGAACGCGAGGATCTGATGAAGCAAGATTACGTTTTTGGCTCCGGCTCTCGACGGCTTGTCGTGATGGAAAACCTTTCTGGTTCTATCCATTTTCGAAAACCAGCGATCGCTGTATTCGATGTTCCAGCCACCACGCGCAAGCGCATCTTTTCCGTTGATGTATTTACGGACGTTCTTTGCGTAGCGATCGCTCGAAACGCTTTTCTGTTTGATAACCGTCACTTCACATCACCACCAACGAAATAGCGCTTCTCGAGCTCATCGATAAAACAGTCCAGCTTACGCCCAACTTGGTAAACCTTTTCGAGTGTGCGGAAAACAGCTTTCTCGTTGTACGCGGGAAGCCCCTGGGCGTTCACGAAGTACATCAGCTGATTGAGATTCGTTCCTTCCTTCAGAAGTTCGTGATAAATCTTGTCGATCGACGCCCGATCGACATCGATTTTCTCGACATTCCCTTTGAGCAGTACGCGCCGCGCATACGAGCTCACGGTCACGCCAAGGGAATCAGCATTGCTTTCGATTTTCTTTTTTTCTTCCGGCGAGACCCGGACGTGAATGTCATCGGTTCGGAATTTCTGCCCAGCGATTTCCGAAAAACCAAAATCGATATCGAGATCGTCGGCATTGCACAAAACGAAGCGGATGAGTTCCGCCTCGCTCATCTCATGTCGCTTTGCGATTGCAGCGATGGTTTTCTTCTCGTCATTTGAAAGAGACGCCTTGACGGTGTGTGGGCGGAGCCTGCTCATGATTCCTCCTCGGAAAACGAATCAGCGATCGGAGAGGCCTCCGATCAAAACCTGCTATGCGATTCGCTTTCCTTGATGAGGAACGGCTGGCGTCGTTCCAAAAATGAAGAATCGTCGCCGCGATTCTTCATCGCGAAGTTTCAACTTCACGATAACCTTATCGCCGCAGCAGGCGATAGGCAAGGTCTGTGGCGTGGTGTTTTTGGGGTCCGAATGGGCCCACAAAAATGCCACCCACAGTCATCTTGCAATCACCGGAACGGCGATTGGGCGGAGCGTAGCGTAGACACGAAATGAGAGGCCTCGTTTCGAGCGAAAGGCTTCGCGGTGTCGTAGTGTCAGCGGAGACCGTGAGCGGAAGCGAATTTTTAACGCGAAGGATGCTGAGTGTTAGAAATTCGCTGTAGCGAGAGCGGAGCGGTGATGCGAATGCGAGGGATGCCGAGTGTTTGCATTACCGCGCAGCGGACTCCGGGCGAGGGCTGAAGCAAGTTGATGGAAGACCTTACCGATTTGCGGAAGGTTTTGCCCAAAGCATCCGGCACCGCCGGATTCTTTTGGAACGCCCTCTCGTTTGATTGCTTTCCTATCGTTTGCTCCTAGACTGGGCGTCTAAAAAAGGCGGCCGAACCGGCCGCCCACAAATAAATAAACATTTACCGAATGTAAGAGGAGAGGAACGATGTACATTACTCCCAGTGACCGGCGACGTCGACAACCCAATGTTGTCCCGTAGCCTGCTGTTCATAATGTCCTTGGTCCTCAGAGGTGGTATACGAATCATTGATTGCAGAACCGCCGTTAGGATGCTTCGCATCGCCAAAAGTAGCGTGAGCGTGAGCGTCCATTTCGGCTGCAGATCCAAATGCTGCGTGGCATGCACTGCAGATCCAACGTTCATGGCGCGTATAAACCACATTCGGCACCCAGACCTGGCTGTAATCTGTCTCCCAGTGTCCCTGCTCGGCAACCCACTTCTTCTGGCTACCGCCGTTGGAAGAGGAATTGTTGCTGCCGGAACTCTGCGAATTGCCGGAATTCTGCTTGGAGTCGGAGGAGTTTCCCTTGCTGTCAGACTTCGACGAGTCGGAAGACTTATTATCCTCTTTCTTGGAGTCATCGGGCTTCTGGTCCTTGCCGTCGGATTCTTTCTTCTCCTCGGACTTGGTTCCAGAGGTTTGCGCCGCCTTTTCTTCGCTTGGCTTCTTTTTGTCTTTGTTCTTTACCGCTGTGGCGGCCCTTTCCGTAGAGCCGCTTCCTTGCTTTGCAACGCCGGCACATCCAAGTTGAGGTGCCGAAAGGCACACCAGAAGCGCAACGATAATAGCCTTTTTTCTCACACCGATCTCCCCGTCCATGAAACCGGGCGTTGGACACTAGCCGATATCCAACGCCCGACTCGCTTTTACATCTGCTCGCGGCGCTTCTTCCGGTCGAGGAAGACGCCGGCCGCCACGAGGACGGTACCGCCGATGACGAACGTCTCGCCGATGAGTCCCGCGCGGTCACCGGTCTGGGCGAGGTTGCCGGGCTGGGCGGTCTCCGTGCCGGCGAGATGCTTCGGGCTGTATGCCGCCTGTTTCTTTGCAGCCTCCTCTGCCTCCTGTCGTGCGATCTCATCGGAAAGCTTCTGCTCCGCTGCGATGCGGTCGGACTTCGCCTGCTCGTAGGCGGCGAGCGCCGTATCATAGCCGGGCTTGAGCCCGTCCACCACAGCCTGCTTCTCGTCCAGGATGGCCTTGGCGGGCGCGACCTTGGCACGTGCCTCGACTGCTGCGGCGAAAAGCGCGTTGAGGGCGTCATCTGCGTTCGAGTCATGGCCGGAAGCAATCGCCGCGTCGGCATCGATGGAGTTCAGCTTCGCCAGCTTGGCGTCTGCCTGCGCCTTCGCCTGTTCGGCGGCGGAGACAAGGGACTCGGCGGCGACGGCGTCAGCCTTCGCGGCATCGAGTTCGGCCTTGGCGTCATTGACGGCCTTTACTGCATCCTGCTCGCGCTGCTGTGCCTCTGCGAGCTTCGCGGCAAGACCGGTGAGGATGTCGAGGTTCGACTGTGCGTCCTCGAGATCGGTCTGGGAGCCGGTAAGCTTCTCGGCGGCAACGCCGGTGTCGGCCTTTGCGGCATCGACGGCACGCTGGGCATCCGCGAGGGCGCTTGCGGTGGTATCCGCCTTTTGCTCGGCGGCTTCGAGGAGCGTCGCCTTCTCGGCCTGGTCGGCTGCCGCCGCATCGTGGACGCTCTTTGCGGTATCGACCGCCTTCTTGGCGTCGGCGACGTCCTGGAAGAACTTCGCGAGGTCGGCGTTCGCATCGTCCACGCCCTGCTGCTTGGCAGCGGTGTCCTCCTTGGCGGAATCCAACTTAGACTGTGCGGTCGTTACGGCTGCGTTGGCGGCATCAAAGGCGACCTGCTTCTGCTGGACGGTCGACTTTGCCGTATCGACTGCCGCGTTGGCGGCATCGAGGTTCGATTTCGCCGCATTCAGCTCGGCCTGGGCAGCCGTGACGCCCTGCTGCTTGGATGCGACATCAGCCTTGGCTGCATCGACGGCACGCTGGGCATCGGCAACGCCCTGCTTCGCGGCATCGACACCTGCCTGTGCGGAATCCACCGCGACCTGCTTCTGCTGGACGGTTGCGGCGGCGCCGGCGGCTGCCTGCTTCTTGGATGCGAGATCGGCCTTGGCTGCGTCGAGTGCGCTCTTGGCGTTCTTGAGACCGTTGATATAGGAGGTCAGCTTTTGCTCGTACTCGTCGACGGAGATGGGGTTCGTGTTCCAACCGGAGCCGGACCAGCCGGAGATCTCTGCGGTGTAGCACTGCGTCTGAAGCCCGGACATGGTGCCCTTGGTGCAGGTTGCCATTCCCATAACGGCGAGTTCGGGATTGATGATGTTCATGTAATGGCCGACGGTGCCGCTGCTGCCGTTCTCCCAGCGGCAGTTGTTTGCAATCCAATGGTTGATTGCGACGCCGTTCTTTGCATAGAAATCATAGGCATCCTTGCCGACAAGACCGGTGACTCCATAAAGGGCCTCCGTTGCCTTGTCGAAAAAGCCCTTCTCCTGCTCGATCCACTGCCCACTCGGATCGATTCCGTAATTCCATGCCAGGTTTTCGGCAAAATTATATTGACGGGCATGATCGAGCACAGTGTCACTGTAGTTGGCATCCGCAATGGCACCGGCGATGAGCTTGTAGGTGACCTGGAGCTCGGACAGGCCGACCGACTTGCGGTAGTCGTTGACGGACTTCATCCACCTGATCGCATTGAGCATGTTATCAAGGGACGTGGCGTCCTTGGAGTTGCCGACTTCGGTCTTTCCGGCATATTTGGCGTTCGGGATGATGTTGACTGCGTCATCGGCACCCATGGCACGGAAGAAGCCGATGGCTCCCTGCTTGAGCTGCGCGTCGGCGGAATCGAGTTTCGCCTGTGCCTCGTCGACCTTCTGCTGGGCGGCGATCACGGCAGCGTCTGCGGTATCCTTTGCGGCCTTGGCGTTCGCGAGCTCTACGTCGGCGGCTGCCTTGGCGGACTCGGCATTCTTGACAGCCTGCTTCGCTGCATCCAGCTTGGCGACGGCGTCGACGTTCGCCTGCTTGGCTGCATCGAGGTCGGCGTTCGCGGCATCGAGTGCGGACTGGGCGGCGTTCACGCCGGATTCGGCATCGGCCGCGGCCTGCTGCTTTGCGGAGAGGGACGCCTGGGCATCATTCAGCTCGGTCTGTGCCGTTGCTGCAGCGGACTGCGCCTGCTCGAGCTCGGACTCGCACTGGGACTGTGCCTCTCGTGCGGCGGCGAGGGCTGCCTCTGCGTCCGCGACCTTCTGTTTCGCCGCATCGTACTCCGGGCCGCTCGCACCGGCCTCCGCTGCGGCGAGGTCGGCTTTCGCCTTCTCGTAGGCGGCGCTGGCGGCTGCGGCCTTCGCATCCGCCGCGTCCTTGTTCTGCTTGGCTGCGGCGAGGACGGAATCGGCGGAATCCTTTGTAGACTGGGCCGCAACCAGCTTGGACTGGGCATCGGCAAGCGTCGCGTTGGCGTTGTCCAGTTCGGCCTGTGCCCTGTCCACGGCAGCCTGGGCGTCGCGCACGGCCTGCTCGGCGGCACTGATTGCCTCCGGGGTGGCGCTTACGGCATCTGCCTTGGCTTTATCGAGGGCATCCTTGGCATCCTGGGCCGCCTTGAGGGCGGACTGGTACGCTTCGTCCTTCTCGGACGCATCCGCCTTGGCGTCTGCGAGACCCGCCTTCGCCTGCTCGAGGTCCTTGCCGGCGGCATCGGCGGCGTCCTTGCCCTCCGCGACCTGACGGGCATACTCGTCCATCGCCGCTCGGTCGGCTGCCGTGCCGGCGCTGACTGCCGAATCGTAGGATGCCTTGGCCTGGTCGCGGGCGGAAGCCGCCTCGTTGTAGGGACCGGCGGCCTCATCGTAGGATGCCTTGGCGGCGTCCTCCTTCGCCTTCGCCTCGTCGACCGCCTTCTGCAGGTCCGCGATGGTCTGCGCGGCGGATTTCGCGCCGGTACCGGATGCCGCGCCGGCGTGGGCGGCGATCGGCGACATCACGGCGGGGTGCTGCGGGCCCCCGTCACCGGTCTGGGCGAATGCCGCGAACGGTGAGATGAGGCTCGATCCGGTCATGGCGGCCATGGTCGCCGCGGTGACGGTCAGACGCGCGATCCCCTTCGGGGCGTGAATCTTTTTGTTTGGCAGTGCGGCGAAGTGATCGCCACCGGCAGCAAAGTGCTTTCCCTGAGTCATTGCTATTCCATTCCTTTTCCATGCCATGTCCGACTAGGCATCAGAACTCTTTCCAATAAAGGTAATTATGCGCCTTAACAGGGATTGTTGTATATAGTCCGTTGGCATAAATACAACAATCCATGACTCTTTTTGTCATGGATACGAAGACGCTTCAGAAATCATTCGGCATGAGATGCAAAGAGCTCCGCGCTGGACTCGGGTACAGCCAGGAGCAGTTCGCCAATTTGATTGAGATGGATCGTTCCTACTACGCGAGCATTGAAGTCGGACGAAGAAATGTCAGTCTTTCAAACCTTTGTAAAATTGCCAATGGATTCAACATGTCAATTGCTGCGCTGATGACTGGTGTCACCGATACAACGGATTGGTCAATCAATCAGCGAACGCAGTGAGCGAATCAATCGACGGCGTAGCCGGCGGCAAGGACACGGTACGTGGCCGCGCAGCGAGCTTCGCGAGCGAAGAGGACGGCATCGCCGTCCCTATATCTTTCTAGTATATTTCTCTATTAATTGGTTTCACCAAAATGGGTATAGCGCAAGCTTCTGAACAGGCGTTTTTATCAAAACTCAAAGCAGCCGAATCATCAAAATGGTGAAATTTTTTACCCAAATTGAGGAAGCGCTTCACCAAAATGGAACCGACTAACGGCTGTTGAAAACTTTTTATCCCCAAAATGGTGATTTCCTGTTTTCAGTGGAAAACTCGGTAAGTTAAATTATTTACTTACCAGATTTACAAACAAAAGCAGTTCTTAACCCTAAAACCAGAACAGGTCAGAAGCAAAATTAACTCCTGACCTGCGATTTTTCTGGTGCCCCCGGGCGGATTCGAACCGTCGACACCCGCTTTAGGAGAGCGGTGCTCTATCCCCTGAGCTACGGAGGCATGTTGTATTAGTGTAGCAGATTTACGCCGCTGTAATGCAGCGTATACCCACTCTTCGAAGTTGCGGTGGAACAGCCCTCCGGAAAGTGCGTCCCACTATCCAGGCAAATTCTGGGTCAGACTTTCCCCATGAGACCTCGCTGGGAAACTGTGACCCAGAATTTCGGCTCGAAACGGGACACGGTTTCCCAAACGACCCCGTTCCGGAAACTACATCCCGGAATCGACGCTCGAACTGGGATGCACTTTCCCGATCGAGCCACATGGGAGACTGCGCCCCACTTTGAGGGGGCGCTCTTTAATGACTACTTGCCTTTGTGGAAAAGGTTTTTGATAACGGAGGGGATGCTCTTGGCGCCCTTGGCCGTCACATCGATAAAGTCGGGCGAACGAACGAGCTTGTCCTCGTCAATGTACTTACGCACCGCGCGAAGCGTTTCCTTGTCATTGCGCGTCGAAAACGTAAAGTGGCCATTCTCTTTGGTAAAGATGGCAAAACGCGTAATCCTCTTGGTGCCGCGCAAAACCTCGGCGGCGATATAGTCGACCTCATCCCACGGGATTTGGATATAATCCTCGGGATTGCGCTCGTTATAGTACTCAAACGCCTTATTGCCCACCATCACGTTACCGTGACTGGTAAGCCCCATCAGGCAGGTTGCCGGCGTTGCCAGATCGACCGTGCTGTTCTGAGATTGCGCCATACGCGCCTCGCCCTCCAATAAAAACAATCGGACCGCATCCAGTGTACCCACCGGGTGCGGTCCGTTTCAATGGCTCAAAAGCCCTTGCCTAGCAACTCTCGGTCTTAAGCCGAAGCGTGCTTACATGAAGCCGCAGACGCGACCAATGATGCCGACGGCGAAGAGAGCCAGGATGATGACGATCGGGCTGACCTTCTTCTTGAGGAGCTTGCAGACCAGAAGAGTCAGGCACACGGCGGCAAGGCCGGGGATGAGCTGATCGAGGTTGGCCTGAAGCGTGGTGACCTTCACCGGGTCGAGTGCGTTGGCACCGACAGAGCTGTACATCGTCAGTGCCTGCTTGATGCCCTCAGAACCGGCGGGCAGGTTGGCCCAGTCGATATAGGCGCCAGCGGACTGCGTGACCTTGGAGACGACCGGGGTGAAGGAGATGGACACCCAGCGCTCGACCAGGGCGCCGATGATGAACATACCCAAGATGGAAGCACCCTCGGTGACCTTGCCCATCAGACCGCCGGAGAGGTCCTTGGCGATGGAGGAGCCGACCTTGTAGCCAAACTCCTGCGTGTACCACAGGAAGGCGTAACGGATGATGTTCCACGCGAAGAAGAACAGCAGCGGACCGGCGATGCTGCCGGACAGGGCCAGGGAAGCGCCCAGTGCGCCCAGAATCGGGCGAAGGGTGAACCAGAAGGCGGGGTCGCCGACGCCGGCGAGCGGGCCCATCATACCGACCTTGACGCCCTGAATGGCGACGTCGTCAATCGGAGCACCGTTGGCGCGCTCCTCCTCGAGGGCGAGGGTAACGCCAATGACGGGGGCGGAAACATAGGGGTGGGTGTTATAGAACTCCAGGTGGCGCTTAAGAGCGGCAATCTGGTCATCCTTGCTGGTGTAGAGCTTCTTGATCGCAGGGATCATTGCGAAGCACCAGCCGCCGTTCTGCATACGCTCGTAGTTCCACGAGCCCTGAAGGAACTGATGACGGAAGCAAACCTTCTTACGGTCAGCCTTGGTGAGCTGAATCTTGTTCTCTGCCATATGTATCACTCCCCTCCTACTCGTAATCGTTCAGAATGTCGCCGAGCGGGTCACCGGAGCCACCGCCCATGCCGCCACCCTGCTTGGCCAGATCCTTAAGGCCAAGGTAGATGAGGGCAAGGGAGATGCCGATGAGGCCAAGGGCGATCAGCGTGAGCTGAGGGATGGCAGCAAGGACAAAGCCGAGGATGAAGAACGGCCAGGTCTCCTTGGTGGCCATCATGTTGATGACCATGGCGTAACCGACGGAAGCGACCATGCCGCCGCCGACAGCCATGCCGCCGGACAGCCAATCGGGCATAGCGTTAAGCGCGTTGGTAACGGCCTCGGCCGGGATGATGCACAGAAGTACTGCCGGGATGGCGATACGAACACCCTGCATGAGGATGCCGGCGTACTGCCAACGCTCGATGCCGGCGAAGTCGCCCTTCTCGGCGCAGGCGTCCATGGCGTGAACCATAGCGGTAGCCAGGGTACGGCAGATCATGGTCAGGAACAGACCAGCGACCGACAGCGGGACGGCGACGGCGATGGCGGCGGTAACGGCCTTGGCCGAATCGGTGGCGCCACCGTTGAGGGCGAGCACCATGATGATCGAAGAAGCGACCGAGGCCAGAGCGGCGTCAGGCGCGACGGCGGCGCCGACGTTAGCCCAGCCAAGGGCCATCATCTGGAGCGAACCGCCCAGGAGGATGCCCTCCTGAAGGTGACCGGTTACGAGACCGATAAGCGTGCATGCCACGAGCGGCTGATGGAACTGGAACTCATCCAGAATGCCTTCCATACCGGCAAGCAACGCGACAATCGCAACAAGCAGAATAGTGATTGCAGACATGTATCGGACCCTCCTTTACTATGCTTGAGCGGCCAGTTCGGCCTTAGCTTTCTTCAACATGGCGTCGAGATCCTCGGAGGAATCCGAAGGAACCTTGCGGACCTCGAACTTGACGCCCTTGGCCTTGAGAGCCTCGATGGTCTTGACATCGTCATCGCCCATAGCGACAGCGTTAGTGACGACGACCTTGCCCTTGGAGTGGGCCATGGAACCGATGTTGGCTTCCTTGATGTCGACGCCGGCCTCGATGGCCCTGAGCAGATCCTGCGGGTTCTCGAACAGCAGCATCGCCTTGGTGTCGCCAAAGCGCGTGTCCTTGACGACCTCGGCCATCTTCTTGATAGGCACGACGTTGGCGTGGACTCCCGGAGGGGCAGCCTGCTCGATCATGGTCTTGCGGAGCTCGTCGTGAGCAACGCCGTCGGAAACCACGATGATGCGGTTGGGGTTGATCTGCTTGGTCCACGTGGTGGCCACCTGACCATGAAGCAGACGGGTGTCGATACGGACGTGGGCGATCTTGATGTGCCCGTCGCCGATGACCGTTCCCGGAGGGATGGCGCCTGCAGGAGCAGCGGCGGCCGCAGCCGGCTTCTTCTCCTCGGGCTCCAGAGACTCGGGCTTGACGCGCACGCCGGCCTTAGCCTCAGTCACGAGATGTTTTGCGATCGCATGTGCAGTGTTCTTTGCGTCAAAGCGCTGCGAATATGCCTCGATGAGCATAGGCAGGTTGACACCGGTGACGATAGCCCAGGAATCGTGGCCCTCGATGAGCCCGCTGATCTGGTTGAACGGCGTGCCGCCCCACAGATCAACGAGGAAGAGCACCTGCTCCTGGTCCTCGAAGGAAGCGATTGCTTCCTCGACCTTGGCACGGAAGTCGTCGGGGCCCATGCTCGGCTCGAGCGAGACCACGGCAACAGACGGCTGATCGCCAAAGACCATCGAGCCCGTCTGCTTGATTCCAGCCGCCAAGTCACCATGGCTAGCAAGAACAATACTTACCATCACATAACCTCCTTTTTGTCTACGTATTTCCTACACGACATGAACGAAGTATACCTGTTTGGATTGTGGAATTATAGCTGAATCCGCAAAAGGTTAGATTATTTGTTTAAACGTCTAGGTTTGTTACAAGTTGATTACGTTGCTATTTTTCGACTCATTTCCCACTAAAGCGTCGCTCATCAAGTCATGTATTTTACAGATACAAGCATGCTGTTCATTGATACCGATTTTAAGCAAGTGCGAATGCGCTTGTACTGCCGCTATTTTGTTTAAACAGATATGACTTGACTATTTTCGTGGCTTATGCAATAGCGCAAGTAGTCTTTGGGGACGTCCCCAAAGACCAGGGGCTAGACGATGTGGAGAGGGTTGGCGGCGTCGACGGCATCGGGGGCGTTGGAGAGGCCGTCGGGAGCAGCGTCTGTCGGGTCCTCATCGGGGGTCTCGATCTGCTTGATCATGACCTCCTGGCCCTGGAGCAGATAGGTATCGCCGCTACCGCAATGGGGGCAGGTCTTGCCGTGCTCGGCTGTCGCGTAGTCGCGGCCGCACGCCTCGCAATGCGTCACAGCCTCGACGGGCTCCACGATAAGCTCCGCACCCTGCGTGATGGACTTTTTATCTGCCGCCCAGCGCCAAGCGTCGAGCAGCAAGTCGGGAACGACGCCCGAGACCTCGCCCAGCAGCAACGTCACGCTCGAAACGCGACGCACGCCATGAGCGCGCGCCACATTCTCAACATCGCGAATGATGTGATACACGATTCCGAGCTCGTGCACTTTTGATTCCTTCCGTCGTTCCCGTTTTGGCTACTTACTTGCGACCGAATTTGATCTTAATCGCACGTTTCAAAGCATACTTACCTAGGCTGGGGAGCTTTTGCTCGTATTTGACCATCGTGGAGCACTCGGGGCGGTCGCGATCCAGATGGATGGCGTCAAACGCGCACTTGGTGGTGCACAGGCCGCAGCCGATGCACTTGTTGGGGTCGACGATCGAGGCACCGCAGCCCAAGCAGCGAGCGGTCTCGGCGCGCACCTGCTCCTCGGTAAAGGTCTCGACGTACTCGCTAAAGGGCGCAGCCTTCTCGCGCTCGCGGTCGACACGTGCCACCTCGCGGCTTGCGTTGTCATAGCTCTCAATCACAACATCGTCGCGGTCAAGCGCGGTGTAGCGGCGCTGGTTGCGGCCGATGGTGAGCGTGGAGCCCGGCTGCACAAAGCGATGGATGGACACGGCGGCCTCGTGACCGGCGGCGATGGCGTCGATAGCAAAGCTGGGACCGGTGTAGACGTCGCCGCCCACAAAGATGTCGGGCTCGGCGGTCTGGTACGTCTGCGGATCGGCAAGGGCACCCTGGCTGCGGCCGAGCTCCACCTTGGAGCCAGCCAGCAGGTCGCCCCACACAATGGACTGGCCAATCGACATGACGACACGGTCGGCATCGACACGGCGCAAGTCGTTCTCGTCATACTCGAGCGCAAAACGGCCCTCGTCGTCAAAGACACGCGTGCAGCGCTTAAAGGTGATACCGCACACACGACCGGCCTCGTCCAGGTGAATCTCCTTGGGGCCCCAGCCGCAGCTAATGTGCGCGCCGTCCTCAATGGCCTCGCGACGCTCCTCCTCGCTGGCAGGCATCTTGACCTCGCTCTCCAGGCAGAACATCTCAACGTGCTCGGAACCCAGACGGCAGGCGTTGCGCGCGACATCGATGGCCACGTTGCCGCCGCCCACCACGATGGTGCGCCCGGGCAGCGCGTCGATCTTGCCGCTGTTGACCTCGCGCAAAAAGTCGACGGCCACGGTCACGTCCTCGGCATCCTCGCCCGGAATACCGGCAAGGCGGCCACCCTGGCAGCCAATGGCCACGTAAAAGGCTTTAAAGCCCTGCGCGCGCAGCTCGTCGAGCGTCACATCGCGACCGACCTCCACGCCATAGCGGAACTCGGCGCCCATCAGGCGAATGACCTCGACCTCGGCCTCGATAACGTCCTTCTGCAGCTTAAAGCTGGGAATGCCGTAGGTGAGCATGCCGCCCGGGCGCTCGTTTTTCTCGAACACGACGGGCTTGTAGCCCTTCTCGGCCAGATAGAAGGCGCAGGACAGACCGGCCGGACCGGCGCCGATGATGGCGATCTTCTGGTCGAAGCCGCCGGCACGCGTCGGGGTCACCACAGGTGGGACATAGCGAGTCGCGGCATCCAGATCGCGCTGGGCGATAAACTTCTTGACCTCGTCGATGGCCACGGCCTCGTCCACGCGACCGCGGGTGCAGGCATCCTCACAGCGGCGGTTGCACACACGGCCGCAGATAGCGGGCAACGGGTTCTCGCGCTTGATGAGCGCCAACGCCTCGTCATAGCGGCCCTGCGCCGCGAGCTTCAAATAGCCCTGAACGGCAACGTGCGCGGGGCAGGCCGTCTTGCAGGGAGCGGTGCCGGACTCATGCGTCTCGATACGGTTGTCGTTGCGGTAGTTGGGCGACCACTTGGTGTGGTCCCACTTGGTGGCATCGGGCAGCTCCTGGCGCGGATACTCGGGCACCTGTCCGCCAGCCTTTTTGCTACAGAGCTTCTGGCCCAGTTTGGCGGCGCCGGCCGGACACACCTCAACGCAGCGACCGCAGGCCACGCACTTGTCCTTCTCGACCTTGGCGACGTAGGCCGAGCGCGACAGGTTGGGCGTGTTGAACAGCTGCGAAGTGCGCAGGGCATAGCACACGTTGACGTTGCAGTTGCAGATGGCGAAGATTTTGTTCTCACCGTCGATGTTGGTGATCTGGTGCACAAAGCCGTTGTCCTCGGCCTGGCGCAGGATGTCGTAGACCTCCTCGCGCGTCACATAATGGCCGCGGTCGGTCTCGACCACGTAGTCGGCCATATCGCCCACGGCGATGCACCAATCGGCCGGGTCGTCGGCGCAGCCCTCTCCCATCACGCGACGGCTCGCGCGGCAGCTGCAGGTGCTAGCGGCATACTTACCTTCGTATTTGTCGAGCCAATGCTCGATATGCTCGATCGGCACCGAGGTGCTCGCGGCATCGATGGCCTTCTCGACCGGAATGACATGCATGCCGATGCCGGCACCGCCGGGCGGCACCATCGGCGTGGCCTTGGACAGCGGTCCCTTGGACGCCTGCTCAAAGAACTTGGCATAGACCGGATGCTCCTCGAGCTGGCTCACGCGCATGTTGAGGAACTCGGCGGAACCCGGCACCAGCATGGGCAGCACCCACTGCTTGGCGCGCTCGGGGTTTTCCCAGTTGTACTCGAGCAGACCCGTGTAGCTCATGTCGTCGAGCATTTTTTCGATATCGGCCTCGGGCATGCCGGTGAGCTTGACCATCTCGGGCAGCGTATAGGGACGGCGCATCTTCATCTTGCAGAGCACTTCGGCCTGCTCGTCGGTTGCGGCCTCGGCAAACGACCAGTACTCGTAGCCCAGCAGCTCGTCGCGGTGCAGCAGGCGGTTGGTGCAGTGCTCACACAGTTTGACGATGGCCTCGCGCGGATGCTCCGGTATCGGCGGCACGAACTCCGAACCGATGTCGGGCTCGGTGTAGCTAATCCCCGGTCCGTTGAGAATCATAGTCGTCCCTTCTCTTGCCGCGGCCCGGCAGGCACGCAGCACCCCTCTTTTTACGGGCTCGACATACCCCCATGCCGTTCACCCGTTATTGTTGACATTGTGTCAAAAATAGTATTGACGAACCGTCAACAATATTCAAGACTGTTAGGCGAACGGTCAGGCAAAAGAGGATGAAAGGCGGCAAAACATGGGCAGCAACACAGCAGATACCTCTGTGGTCGATGCCATCCCCGCGTCCGATAGCGCGGCAAAGCGCCTGACAGGTGACGAGCGCCGCCGCGAGATTCTCGCCGCCGTGCGCGCCGTGAGCTCCGAGCTGGGCGTGTCCCATCTATCCGTCTCGGCCGTGACCAAGCGAGCCGGCTGCACGCGCTCGCTGTTCTACCACTACTTTGCCGATATGGACGCCGCCGTCACCGCCGTCATGGACGAGGCAATCGACGGTTTTATCTCCGAGCTCGAGCAGTGGAATGCCAGCCGCATCGTCGGTGATATCGAGGGCGCGCTCGACACCGTCGCCCCACTCTTCAAGCGCCTGGTCGCCAGCGGCCACGAGCTGCCGAGTACGCTCACCTCGAGCAGCGGCGCGCTCTACGGCGGCTTTCTGCACAACGTGGTCCAGCGCGTGGCGCAATATATCTGCGACACCACCGTGGTGGATTTTGTCGCCCATCATGAGCTGCGCATCGACCATGTCTACGAGACGTTCTACACCCTCATCATGGGGTTGTTGATGTATATCCGCACGCACCCCGATGTACCCGACGAGACGGTCAAGGAAATCATCGCCTCGACGCTCCATATCGAGGGCTATACCGCCAAGTATCCGGAGCGCAAGCCCCAGAACTGACGACATTTGGCCAAACTGCCCGCGCTCGGAAGAGGGGCCGCGGGCTTGTGAAAGGAGAGCAGCATGCTGTTCGATGTCTGGGGTAGCAATACCCTTATCCACTGGGTCGGCTGGGCCATGGTCTTTATCGGCCTGATCGTGCTCAACGAGGTCGGCCGCCGCACCAAACTCGGCGCGGCCATCATCTTTGGCGTGGCTCCGCTGGCCATGACCATCTACTGCGTCGCCATCGCCATCGGCGTTTCGCAGGGCGCCGAATGGGCGCTCACCAACCCCACCCATGTGTACCAGAACAGCTGGTTCCACTACGCCAAGGTCTACGCGGCGCTGGCCGGTTGCTGGGGCTTCATCGCCATTAAGTATCAGTGGGGCAAGATCGGCAAGGCGCACTGGTTCCGCGCGTGGCCGTTTGTGATCGTCGCCATCAACATCATGATCGCCGTCGTGTCCGACTTTGAGAGCGCCTATCACTACTTTGTCCTGGGCCAGTCCACCTGGGTCACCTCCGAGGGCGCCACGCAGCTGGCCGGCTGGAACAACGTGTTCAACGGCATCGCCGGCTTCATCAACATCTTCTGCATGACCGGTTGGTGGAGCGTCTACGCCTCCGAGGATAAGACCGACATGTTGTGGCCCGACATGACCTGGGTCTACATCATCGCCTACGATATCTGGAACTTCTGCTACACCTACAACTGCCTGCCCACCCACTCCTGGTTCTGCGGCTTTGCGCTCCTGCTGGCGCCCACCGTCGCCGCCTTTATCTGGAACAAGGGCGGCTGGATTCAGAACCGCGCCTTTACGCTGGCCATTTGGTGCATGTTTGCCCAGGTGTTCCCGTACTTCCAGGAGGAGTCCATCTTTGTGACCCACTCCACGCTCGACCCCGGCGCCGCTACCGCGGTCTCGATCGCTGCGCTGATCGCCAACGTCGCCGCGATCATCTACATCGCCTACCGCGCCAAGAAGCTCGGCCGCAATCCCTACAAGCAGGATGTCTTTGAGGGCACCAGCGATTGGGAGAAGGCCACCGCTCGCCGCGCCAAGGTTGATTACGCGCACGCCGAGTAACATGCCCGGCGCAAACGCCGCTTGAATGTGAAGCAGCATAGCCGGCTCCGCGCAACTCAACGCATTGCAGAGCCCCCGGAATGTGATTCGTCCGCGTTCCGGGGGCCTTTTGCTGCCGCGAGGATGCGGCCGAACGATGCGCTCAGGTTAAATCGGATCTTATATTTCGTATGCGCTTTATATGGCTCCATTTTTGGGTACAGTGTTGAGCCGATATTGCATTGGGGGATATATGAGCGATGAGACGTATGGCCGCGAGGATGCGGCCCAGGATGCGGAAGCATGTGCCGAAGCCCTGGAGAGCCTTGACCGGATCGCGCTAGACGAGCTCTCGTTTAGCGATTCGGTCGTCGACGCGCAAGACGAGGTGCACGAAGACACTGAGGACGAAGGCGGCGACGCCAAAGACGCTCCTGACGAAGCCGAAGAGGACGATAGCGAGGCCGACGACCAGCCCGAATCCGACACGGGCGAGGAAACCGTCTTGCTCGACAGCTTACCGGCCGAAGATTCGCTGACTCGCGAGCTTCCTGGCCTGGGTTCCGCACCAGCCGTGGATGAGACCATCGCCATGGGCGATATTCCCCTGCCGTCCGTTCCCTCGGCACACGAAGCCGAGGTCCGCCATCGCAAGATGTCGCCCAAGCGCCGCAATCTGATGGTCGCCGGTGTCGTGGCCGTCGCGCTCGTCGCCGGCGGTGCAGGCTATGCTGCCTGGAACGGATATCAGCAAGAGCAGGCTGCCGCTGTCGCCGCCAATGCCCACACGATGATGTCGGTGCAGATTGGCGTGCATGCCGCGGGCCTCGACTGTTCCGCCGGCTCCAAGATTCCCGTACAAGTGAGTGGCCAGGATTCTGACGGATCCTCCGTGAGCGAAACACTCTATGTTGACGAGCACGGCCGTGGCATCAAACTGCTACCCGGTGACTACACACTCTCCATCGCTGCCTCCCCCATCGCGTCCGACGGCACCGTCTATACCGTGCCGACCACCAAGGCGCAGGTCACGATCAAGAGCGACGGACAGGACCTAAGCAGCCAGGCCGCCTTTAAGCTCAAGGTGCCTTCGGCCGACACGGTAACCGACGACCAGATCGATGCCGCCGCCAAATATGCCGAGGAGGGAGGCGCGAGCTCCGCCGCCACCGCCAAGGTGCTCCAGCAGGCGGCAACCGCGCGGCGCGACGCCGCCGTCAATGCCGTGAGCGCGCAAAAGGCACAGGCAGCCCGCGATGCTGACGCTCGCCACAAGGCAACCGACCTCTACCAGCTCGATATCCCCGTCGAGTGGTACGGCAAGGTCGAGACTTGGCAAAATGGCAGCACGCTATGCATCTATCTTGCCGGCGACAGCGATACGCCGATTGTGACGCTCGTCGCGGTGCGCGAGGGCGAGAGCTTTACGCCCGATGAGGGCGATACGGTTTTGGGTGCGGCCAATCTAGGCAACGGTTATACCGTCTACGCCAGCGGCCCCGTCTATCCGTACGTGGTGCCCCAGACCATCAACGGACGGACGCAGAATCCCGTGTCAACCTACCCCATGGACACGGCCATTGAGCTTGTCGAGCTCACGACCGGTAACCGCTACACCTATAGCCAGATCAAGAACGTACTGGTCGGCAAAGACGGCAAGGCAGACGCCGCGACCAAACTCGAGACCGACTACCTCGCCCAGATTCTCCTGCCGAGCATCAAGGCCCAGGACTAGCGGACCATGACACCTGAGTCCTGGCCTCGCAAATCCATAGACGATTAGGAAAGGAGCCACTTCCATGCGGGCACAGCATGTACCACGCCGTGTTTGCATGGAATATCGGCCTGCTCATCCATGGTAACGATTACCGACTCGCCAAGATCAAACTGGGCCATCGCGGCATCGAGCGCGGCAATTTCGCGCTCGCGCGTTTTCTCGCTTGTCATATCCACACTTACCTGAATCAGGCCGTAAGCCTGCATGAGCAGTGCATCCCCAGCCACAAAGTCCACCTCATGGCTTTTATTCTTATCTTTAATCAGCAGGCGGCAAACCGAACCGGGCCGCACGGCGGGGGTCCTTCTTCTGAGCGCATTGAACACCGCGGTCTCGAGCCTCTGACCATGATCCAATGCCGATGCGGGGGAGAACGCTCCGAACATCGCAGGATCGACGGCGTAGACCTTAGACGCAGACCGCGTATTATTTGCAAGCGAACGCGTGAACTCCGGCACCGAAAACAGCAGGTAGGCGTCCTCGTAATACTCAAGTAAGTCGCTGAGCGTATTTCGACTGACGGATATCTGTCTGCTCTTGAACTCGTTGTACACTTTGTTCACTGACAGCTCTCGTCCCGAAGATGCCATGCACCGCGCCAGAAACAGCGAGGCCAAACGGGGGTTCTTGACGTCGTAACGTTCAACGACGTCCATGGCGACCGTTCGCGACGCATATTCCTGTAGCAGCTGAATCGCGTCTGCGGGCGTCTGCTCAAGTGTCGCGATGAATCCCCCTCGCTCGAGATATCCGACCAGATGGTGTCGGAGCAACGCTGCAGCGCTTGAGGAGAAGGGCGCGTTCGACTCAGGAACGCCCCCCGTCTTATATCGGACGTATTCCGAAAAACTCAACGGAAAAAGCTCTCGCACAAGAGAACGGCCCCTGAACTCGCTCTCAAGTTCTGAGGACAGCATCTTAGAAGAAGATCCCGTCACGTAAACGGTCGCCTTCTCCGTATCGACCACGCGTCGCAGAAACGCACCCCATTCGGGTATTTCCTGGATCTCGTCAAAGAAAAGGTAGGCGCCCTCGCCTCGAGCAGCAGGATATAGTGCATAGAATGTATCGAGCACGTCCGCTAGTAGCGATGGCTCATACGGACGCAAGCGCTCATCCTCAAAATTGAAATATAGCATCCGGTCAAGCTCGACGCCTTGGCCCTGAAGCCGCCGCATCTCCTGATACAGGCGATACGTCTTTCCACAACGACGGGCGCCCACAATCACATATACGATGTTGTCGCGCTTTGGCTCCTGCGGGTTGCCCAGATCAAGGTCGCGCTCAAAGACCTGCGGAATCCCCTGTTGCTCAAAGTCCTTTATTTTTTGAGCCACCAAGTCGTTGAATGCCATAATTCTCCAATCTTGCTCTCCTGCTAATCAAGATTATAACGATTCTTGATTAGCAGGAGAGCAAGATTATGCGTATCTTGATTAATGGATAAGCAAGTTTTCTATTAGTGGCCCCTCCCGGAGGATATCGAGCGGCCGAGGGGGGCAGGCATGAACGCCTCTAGCCGAAAACAAAGTAGCTAAAAAAGCCCCGTCCCAAATGAGCTACTTAACGCCAGGGGTCAGCTTCGAAGAGGGGCTCGCGCTCGGGGCGGCGATCGCTGTAGGGATCGTAGCCGTCATCGTCCTCGTTCTCGGCACGGATGTAGGGGTCGCGCGGCTTGGGCGCCGGCTTGGACGTGGGCCTGGGCGCCGGCGCGCTTGTCTTGATCTCGTCTTTCATCTGCATAGCTCCTTACATCGCATCCGTTCGGCATCATCGATTGTCGCACGAAAAAGGGCGGCGGACCCCATTGGATCCGCCGCCCTTGGCGTTCGGCTCAAAAGGCAGATTGTAAGGCATGCGCCAAAAACCTACTGCGCGTTGGGGACCTCGTAGGTGGCCGCCGGCGTGTTGTCGCACACGACGGTAAAGCCGCCGTCCTTGTCGGCATCGATCGTCACCTGATCGCCCTCGCGCACCGTACCGTCGATGATGGCGGCGGCGATGGCGTCCACGACCTCGCGCTGGACCAGGCGCTTAAGCGGACGGGCACCGAACACGGGGTCCAGGCCACCCACGGCGAGCATCTGCTTGGCCGCCGGGGTGATGGCAAGCGTCATGCGCTCGTTGGCCAGGCGTGCGCGGACGTCGGCAAGCTGGATGTCGACGATCTTCTCGATCTGTGCCATGCCGAGCGGATGGAACACCACGATATCGTCGATACGGTTGAGGAACTCGGGGCGGAAGGTCTGAGCCATGGCGGCGTCAACCTGATGGCGCATCTCCTCCTCGTCCTTGCCGGACAGATCGGCGATGGCCTTGGAGCCCACGTTAGACGTCATGATGATGATCGTGTTCTTGAAGGACACCTGGCGACCCTGGCCGTCGGTCAGACGGCCGTCGTCAAGCACCTGCAACAGCACGTTGAAGACATCCGGATGAGCCTTCTCCATCTCGTCGAGCAAGATTACGGAGTACGGACGACGGCGCACGGCCTCGGTGAGCTGGCCGCCCTCGTCGTAGCCTACGTATCCCGGAGGCGCACCGATCAGACGCTGGACGCTGAACTTCTCCATGTACTCGGACATGTCGATACGCACGAGCGCGCGCTCGTCATCGAACAGGCACTCGGCCAGCGCCTTGGCGAGCTCGGTCTTGCCTACGCCGGTGGGGCCCAGGAAGAAGAAGCTGCCGATGGGCTTGTCCGGATCGGAGAGGCCCGCACGGCTACGGCGCACGGCCGCGGCCACGGCGGACACGGCCTCGTCCTGACCGATGACGCGCTTATGCAGCTCGCCCTCCAGGCCCTTGAGCTTGTCGAGCTCGCCCTGCATCATCTTGGACACGGGCACGCCGGTCCAGGCACTCACGACCTCGGCAATCTCGTCGGAGGTCACCTGCTCGTTCAGGCCCTCGCCATCCTGCTGCTTTTGTGCCTCGAGCGCAGCCTCGGACTCCTGAATCTGCTGCTGCAGGCCCGGGATCACGGAATAGCGTAGCTCGGACGCACGGCCCAGATCTCCGTTGCGCGTCGCGCGCTCCTCTTCGCTCTTGGCCTCGTCGAGTTGCCCCTTAAGCTCCTGCACGTGGTCGATGGCGTTCTTTTGGTTGAGCCAGCCGGCCTTTTGCACGTTGAGCTTTTCCTGGACCTCGGCAATCTCCTGGCGCAGGGCTTCCAGACGCTCCTTGGAGGCGTCATCGGTCTCCTTCATGAGCGCCTGCTCCTCGATCTGCAGCTGGGTGAGCTGACGCGTGGTGGCGTCGATCTCGACCGGCATGCTGTCGAGCTCCATGCGCAGGCGGCTTGCGGCCTCATCGACCAGGTCGATGGCCTTGTCGGGCAGGAAGCGGTCGGCGATGTAGCGATCGGAGAGGTCGGCGGCGGCCACGAGCGCGCTATCGGTGATATGCACGCCGTGGAAGATCTCGTACTTCTCCTTGAGGCCACGCAGGATCGAGATGGTGTCCTCGACGGTAGGCTCGCTCACCATAACGGTCTGGAAACGACGGGCGAGCGCCGCGTCCTTCTCGATGTACTTGCGGTATTCGTCAAGCGTAGTCGCGCCGATCGCGTGCAAGTCGCCACGGGCAAGCGCCGGCTTGAGGATGTTGCCGGCGTCCATGGAGCCCTCGGTAGCGCCCGCGCCCACAATGGTGTGGAGCTCATCGATGAAAAGGATGACCTTGCCTTGCGCCTTTTGGACTTCCTTGAGTACAGCCTTCAAGCGGTCCTCGAACTCACCACGGTACTTGGCACCGGCGACCAGCGCGCTCATGTCGAGCTCGATGAGGTCGCGGTCGCGCAGCGTGCTCGGCACGTCGCCGGCCACGATACGCTGGGCGATGCCCTCGACGATGGCCGTCTTGCCGACGCCCGGCTCGCCAATGAGCACGGGGTTGTTCTTGGTGCGGCGGGACAGGACCTGGATGGTACGACGGATCTCGTCGGTACGGCCGATGACCGGGTCGAGCTTGCCGGCGCGGGCAAGGTCGCAGATATTGCGGCCGTACTGCTCCAGCGCCTCAAACTGGGTCTTGTCCTCGGCAGACGTCACGCGGTCATCGCCACGCAGCTCCTCGTAAACCTGCTCGATGCGCTCCTTGGTGACGCCGGCGTCGCGCAGCACGCGACCAGCCTCGCCCTTGTCCTCGGCAAGCGCCATCAGCAGATGCTCGGTCACCACAAAGCTGTCGCCCATCTTGGTGGCCTTCTTCTCGGCCTTTTCGATGACGCGGACGAGCTCGTTGGACAGGCCCATCTGCTGACCCTCGCCCGAAACCCTGGGCGCGTGGTCGATGGCATCCTGTGTGGAGCGCGCAAGCTGAGCCGGGTCGGCACCGATGCGCTCGATGATCACGGAGATATTGCGCTCGCCGGCACCGAGCAGGGCGGACAGCAGGTGAATCGGCTCCACCGCGCCGGCCTGCGCATCGGCGGCCGTGCTCATGGCGGTCTGCAGCGCCTCGCGCGACGTCATTGCTAGCTTATCGATTCTCATGGAATCACCTCTCTTGGGGCGGCCGCCCTACGGGGCGGCTTCACGTTGTTCGAGAAGTATTGTTGCCAGCTTTACGCGATCTTATACACAAATCTAAGTCTCTATTTATAAGATTTTCTTAGTGATTGAAAGATAGGACTTGAGAGTGTCGGTCCGGCGCGACCGTGGAACCCAACTGTCTCAATCTGTAACATCTGGCAGCCCTTTTCGGTCCCAGGTGTTACAGATTGAGATGGAGCGCGGAGCCCCGCCCAAAAAATCTCAATCTGTAACACCAAGCCCGCTTTTAACAGCCCAGCTGTTACAGATCGAGACAAACGGAACCACCACAAAGGGGACAGGCACCTTTGTGTTGGTCCACATCAACATCGAGCTCGCTCCTAATATCCGTTATTCCTGCTCGTATTGAGGTTAAAATGAACTGTGATTAAAGCATATTCATTTCTCTCGTTCTTGATAGCTCTTCGTCTCAAGGAGCAGATATGAAGTCGTCTTATTCTACTGCTCGCAACGTCATTGCCATTCTCGCCATACCCATCGTGATGCTCTTTCTTATCGTCGTCACACCCTTTTCCCTGGGTATCGCCTCGCCCTTCGATTTGTGCGGGATGGTCGACGCCGGCTCGCGTGCCACCTCGCTCTCCTTTATCTGCCGCGGTGTGCTCTACGAAGATGCAATTCCCACCGGGCTTTGGCGGTCAAAGCTGCCGCTGCTCGGTCAGGTCGACGGACGTTCTCCCTACTTCAACCTTGAACCTCAAGCGATGAACTATCTGATCGATGACCAACCCCTTGCCTCCATCACCCTCGCTTACGACTATGCTCCAAACACCGATGAGCGTCACATGAACCAAGTCCTCGACAAACTGCTTGAACAGTGCGGGCTCACCGATGAGGTCGGCCGAACCGTCGACAGCGACCAGAAATTAAAGCGAACAGAACTCCGCCGCATTGGAAAAATCAGAGAGCGAGGCAGAGCTGCCTACTGGCAGGCCTGGGCGATACGCGACAAAAGCGAATTTGGGCACAGCACCTATACGGTCACCGTCTTCACTAAAGATGGGATCAAGGACAATGTTGACGATTTCGCATCGTCCAAACTCGGCATCCCCAAAACGACCAAATCCGCCAGCCCGGACGAAATCCTGTAGAGGTTTTCATCGAAATGTTGCTCAACCCGAACGGCGACATCGAGCTCGCTCCCCACCACCACAAAGGTGCCCGTCCCCTTTGTGGTGGTTTTCGGCGATCATTTCCGCCCTACGATGCAAGAAGCCGCCGCAGGAACCATCCCTGCGGCGGCTTCTTTGGGTTGGCAGGGACCAATCGCCGGCGTTGAAGGCCGTTTTTAGTCTCCGACGTTGGCTTTTGGCCCCTTCAAGCTATCCGACAAATATCAATATCTTGATAGGATTTCATTCGAGCTCTTAAGCAGATATTCGCGCAGCAATGGAATCGAGAACCTCACCATGCCGCGTGAGGGCGCATCGATAACCTGTGCCTTGATAAGTTGCCGTCGTGTCGCTGTCAGGCTCGCAGGGGGCAAGGAGAGCCCCGCTGCGATCTCTTTGGTCGGCACATTCCCCTCATGCTTGGCCATGGCAATGAGGTACTCAATCGCGCGAAGCGGCAAATCGGCAAGGGCAACGTCGAGCACGGAGCCCTCAAACTCCCCATACGCATCTTCAATGCCCTTCTGGGCATCCTCAAGTGAAATCGACGCATCGCGGTCGGCATGCCTGCGCGCATTCGCGAATACGCGATAGCCCACGAGTTGCACGAGATACGCATATCCCCTCGTAGCACAAGCCGTCATTTCAAGCGCCTTGCCATCCAAGTGCAAACCGGCACCTTCCACGGTTGAAGCCATCGAATCCGAAACATCCGACAGCGGAATCGAGGCGAGCTCCTCAGCCTTAGCTCGTTGTAGAAATGTAAGGGCACGGCCGTTGATGAGGTCCATTACGCCCATGGTCAAGCCAGCAAATACAAACGCGATATTCTTGCGTTCGCGGATAAGGTGCTGCACGGCCGCTGCAACGAGCCGCACGTCATCAGCATCCGCATCCTGTATTTCATCGACCGTCACCAGCAGACCGGCACCATGTTGCGTTTCCCGCGACGCCACGCTCGTCAAGACGCCCCGCAACGTCTCAGGCCCGGTCAAGGACTTAGATACGCCCGCTTTCACCACACCAAGACTTGCTTCTAAATGAAGCTCGGTATTGTCCGAGGTGCGTGCGAGCTCATGTTGGATGGCGTCGACGATACTGCCCGCCGCAGTCACGTCAACCACGCGCCAACCATACGACTTCGCAATATCGCCGAGCTCTGTCAACAGCGCCGTCTTGCCCGACCCGCGCGGGCCGGTAATGCGCATGAGCCTTCCGGGGGCGCCCACGCCTTCTTCGATGCCGTCCCTAAAATCATCAATAACCCGCTCGCGTCCGATAAGGACCGGAGGTTCAGCGCCAGCGGTCGGCTTAAACGGGTTGATTATCGTGCGCTTCAATGTCCCCACCTTCCTACTGTCGTCGTTATCGTGATTATAGTATCAATAGTGCAAATAGTGAAAGTAGTGAGAATAGTTCAACTATTTAATCATGCGGCCGTTTCCCGCCGCTAACAACTAAAGGTGCCAACAGTCCGCGTTGGACTCTAACAGGAAAACATTTGGCCCCTCAAAAACCACCGCAAGGGGCCTTTGTGGTGGTTTTCGCTCCAACACACCCCGCTGTCTCAACCTGTAACATCCAGCGGCCCTTTTCGGTCCCAGGTGTTACAGATTTAGATGAAGCGATCGACGGCAACCGTTTGTCTCAATCTGTAACAACTACTCGGCAAATTGGGGCCCAGATGTTACAGATCGAGATTAACCGCGGAGCCCCGTCCGAAAATCTCAACCTGTAACACCAGGCCCACTTTTAGCGGCCAAGACGTTACAGATCGAGACAAACGAAACCACCACAAATGAACTGCATCCCCTTTGTGGTGGTCCAGAGAAGAATCAGCCCCGATTAAAAGAGGCGGCATCAAGCCCAGCCTACGTTTGGCGACCCCAAATCGAAGCCCAATGGGGCCTTTCAGCCCCCTCATTCCGGACGGTCGCTTTCTTTTGAATATTGTCGTAAGCTGGTATCACTTATCTTAATGAATGCATACTGTTTGCGAGGTACTCGCCGTGAAACGCTCCACCTATATCGGCCTGCTCGTCTTAGCGTTTGCGATTACCGCAGTCGGCGTAGGAATTATCTATCTCGCATTTCTCCCCGCCTCTGCAACGCAGGCGGCGGTTGAGACCGTAAGCTATCCCATCGAAATCCTCACCGATATCGTCAAACCCGATTCAATCACCGTCGATTTCGACGGTACGCCCGCAGCGCTTGGGGTCAGCAACTATCCCCGAATCGAACTTGGGGCCACGCGCTATACCCAAGATGAGCAGCTTATCGGCAAGGCAACCAGTTTACTCAAAGGCAAGACGTTTAATCGATGGTACGGCGCCGCAATATATCGAGCCAAGAAAGGCCAAATGAATGGCGGGTATTATTCGACCCTTGAACTCGACGCGGCAAACGGGAGCATACTGTGCAACGTCTCATACGACCCCGGCTACGTGGACAACGAAGGGCCGGGAGTCTATATCTCGGATGGCAACGTGATCTACGTCATGGAAGGCGACCAGACGGCAGTCGTCGATTTTATGGATCGGTGTACCGAGGATGCCTACGAACAAACCTGCGAGCCCGATCCGCAGACAGCGCGCGACAGCGGCTCAGCACGCACTTGGCTATTTGACGATGAGATAGCCTGGACCCCATCGAAATAAGAACCCGCTGGACAGGCACCTTTGTGGTGGTCCAAAAAGAAGCCGCCCCGATAACAGGGGCGGCATCAAGCAACTCTATTTATTAGCGTCCCTCAAGACCCAACGAGGACGCAGAAATGTAGCCCGGGGCTTTTCCTTTCCCGAACGCGACCCTCGCGAAGCGCGTGAGCGGGCGGGAAAGGGTAAGTCCCGGGCGGACAATTAAGTGCGTTACTCGGCAGTGGCCTTGAACTTGTTGTAGTTGATCAGGCAGCCGGCCTTGACGATGGCACGCTCCTCGGCCGTCATATCGGCAATGTAAAGCTCAATCTGCTCGACCGTGCCGTCGGCGCGCACCACGTAGGCGGCGATGTTCTTGAGGTCGCCATCGAGCGCGGCACGGATACCCGGCACAAAGACGTAGTCGCCCACCTCAAAGTTGGGCTCCGTCTCCATCTGGAAGGGCACCATGCCCCAGTTCATCACGTTGGAGCGATAGCGCTTGGTGGCGTACTCGTGGACGATGTTGGCCAGGCCGCCAATTACGCGCTGGCAGCTCGCGGCCTGCTCGCGGGCAGAACCGTCGCCCGGCTTCTTGGCGTAGAGCATGGAGCCATACTCGGTCGCCTTGGCATCGGCCGCGATGCCCGCGCCGGCCAGCGCCTCAAACACGCCGGCAAGCTCGGCATCGAGCGCCGCCAGGTCGCCCGTGGCCTCGCCGGCCACGCGGCGCTTTTCTACCGCGTCAACCTCCTTGGAACGGCCCACGTAGGCCGGGTCGCGGCGGCTCAGCGTAAACTCGGCCAGGCCCAGCGGGTTGGAGCGGAAGGAGCTCGTCTCGCCCGAGGGAATGAGCTCGTCGGTCGTAGTGACCGGGTCCATGATCTTGGAGCAAACCTTGAGCAGGATATCGTCGCCGAGCGGCTCCATCGCGGGCCACGGCTTGATGTTGGGGCCCTCGACCAGCTCGTCGGCGGGCTCAGCCTTGCCAAAGCCCCAGTACACGCGCTTCTTGTAGGGAGCGTCGTCGAAGGTGTACTCGCAGGCCTCGTCCCAAGTCTCCTCGGGTAGGTCGGTCGCCGGCGTCAGGACGCCGCCGTTGGCAGCCGTCGCCGCAATGGAGCGAGCGTCCATCAGAGCCACGGCGCTCAACTGGCCATTGCCCGGCTTGGAGCCCTCACGGTTGGGGAAATTGCGCGTGGTGTGGCGGATGGACAGGCCGTTGTTGGCAGGCGTGTCGCCGGCGCCAAAGCACGGGCCGCAGAACGCCGTGCGCACGATCGCGCCGGCCTCCATAAGGTCGTAAATGTAGCCACGGCGCGTGAGTTCGAGCGCCACGGGCTGGCTCGTGGGATAGACCGACAGCGAGAACTCGCCGCAGCCGGTGTTGGCGCCCTTGAGCACGCGGGCAGCCTGGACCACGGAGTCGTAGTTGCCGCCCGAGCAGCCGGCGATAACGCCCTGCTGCACGCGCAGTTTGCCGTCGACGATCTTGTCGAGCAGGCTAAAGTGTGTCTTGCCCTCGCCGATCTTGGCGGCCTCGAGCTCGACCTCGTGCAGGATGTCCTCGAGGTTCTCGTTGAGCTCGTCGATCTCAAAGCCGTTGGAAGGATGGAACGGCAGCGCGATCATGGGCTTGATGCTCGACAGATCGACCTCGACGCAGCCGTCGTAGTAGGCGACATCGGCGGGCTTGAGCTCGCGGTAGTCGTCGCCGCGGCCGTGCATGGTCAGGAATGCATGCGTGTCCTCGTCAGTGGCCCAGATGCTCGACAGGCAGGTGGTCTCGGTGGTCATGACGTCGACGCCGTTGCGGTAATCGGTCGTCATGCTCGCGATGCCGGGGCCCACAAACTCCATGACCTTGTTCTTGACGTAACCCTTGGCAAAGACAGCGCGGATGATGGCGAGCGCAACGTCGTGCGGGCCGACGCCGGGGCGCGGGGCGCCCGTGAGGTAGATGGCGACAACGCCGGGATAGGCGACGTCGTAGGTGTCGCGCAGCAGTTGCTTTGCCAGCTCGCCGCCGCCCTCGCCCACGGCCATAGTGCCCAGAGCGCCGTAGCGGGTGTGCGAGTCGGAACCCAAGATCATCTTGCCGCAACCGGCAAAGTTCTCGCGCATAAAGGAGTGGATGACGGCGATGTGCGGCGGGACGAAGATGCCGCCGTACTTCTTGGCCGCAGAGAGGCCAAAGACGTGGTCGTCCTCGTTGATGGTGCCGCCCACGGCGCACAGCGAATTATGGCAGTTGGTGAGCACGTAGGGCAGCGGGAACTGCTCCATGCCCGAGGCGCGCGCCGTCTGGATGATGCCGACAAAGGTGATGTCGTGGCTCGCCATGGCGTCGAAGCGAATCTTGAGCGCCTCGGGGTCGCCGGACGTATTGTGTGCCTGAAGGATCGAATACGCGATGGTGCCGCGCTTGGCATCCTCGGGCGTCTGCGTAATGCCGCGCTCAGCGGCCTCGGCTGCAGGCACAACCTCGCTGCCGCCGCGCAGGTAGATGCCGTCCTCGTACAGCTTAACCATACTGTCTCCCACTCTGCCCGAAAGGCTCGGGCGCATAGCATACATTCGTTCAATATCGTGCCATAGAACGGTTGCGAGCGGGTTACGAATCTGCGCGTTCACTTTATCTCAGTAAAGCAAAGGACGAGCCCGGTGTGGGCCGACAGATTTGGCGCAAGAGTGTCCCTTTCGACTAGTCATTTAAGAACGTCCCCAATGACTACCGCATCCGGAGCAAGGCAACGCCGCAGGTAGAGGACGGACAGCGAGCGACGTCCGGAGCGAACAAGTTGGCATGAAAAAGGCAAGGCATAGACCTTCTGGTCATGCCTTGCCCTTTGAATGACAAATTGTCGCTCCGGACGTCGCGCAGCGTCGGCCGTTCGGTAGAACGGCGGAACCTAGAGATCTCCGCCGGCGCCCAGTAGCTTGCGCATGACTTGCTCGGGGTTAACCGAGCCATCGCGCGGGGCCAGGGCGGTGATCTTCTTCTGCATCTTGTACTCGTGCAGCTCATCCTCGAGCTGGCGCACGCGAGCGCGGAGCTTCTCGTTCTCGCGCTCGCGCTCCTCGGCACGCTCCTTCATATCGAGAATGCGCACCACGCCGGCAAGGTTGATACCCTCGTCAGTCAGCTGGTTGATGAGCTCCAGACGCTCGATATCGGCACGCGAATACAGGCGTGTGTTACCGCCCGAGCGCTGGGGGTTCACCAGGCCCTTAGACTCGTAGACGCGCAGAGTCTGCGGATGCATGCCGGTCAGCTCGGCCGCCACGCTGATCATGTACAGCGGTTTGTTCCTATTGTCCTCGGCCATGCTACCTGACCCCTTTCCGTCTCGTTATCGTCCATCATAAGCCCGCGGGCGCGGGCGCGCGCCGCGACCGCCCTAGTACGTCGCCTTGTAACGGTTGACCTTCTCGCGATAGTCGCGCGTGTCGGCCTCGCGCAGCTTGGTCATGGCATCGCGCTCGTCATCGGATAGGTTCGTGGGGACCTGCACCTTGATCTCGACGAGCAGCGCGCCCGTACGGCCACGGTGCTTAACGTCGGGCGCTCCCATCTCCTTAAAGCGGAACTTCTTGCCCGTCTGGGTACCCGCGGGCACTTTCAAACGGACCGTCGCACCGCCGGGTGTGGGCACGTCCACCGTGCAGCCGAGCGCCGCCTCGTAGACCGAGACCGGTACCTCCATGGTCACGTCGGCGCCTTTGCGCTTGAACAGCGGGTGCTCCTCCACATGCGTGGTCACGACCAGGTCGCCGCGCTCGCCACCCGCAACGCCATACTCGCCGCGACGCTTGTAGCGTAGCTTGCCGCCATCGACCGCGCCCGCGGGCACCGAGACCGTGATGGTCTGCTGCTCGCCTGTCGAGGGAATGCGATAGGTGACCTTGTGCGTCACGCCGCGAAACGCGTCCTCGGCCGAAACATCGACGGTCAGCGACAGGTCGCCGCCCTTGCGAGCGCGGCTGCGACCCGCGCCGGCACCGGCAGCGCCCGCAGCCCCGGCAAAGCCCGAGCCCCAATCGCTGCCCCAGGCGCCGTTGCCGCTAAAGATGCTGTCGAAGATGTCGCCCCAGCCGCTGGCGCCCGCGCCGGCACCGTAGCCGCCGCCATATGCGCCGCCCGCGCCCGGCATGCCGCCAAACATGAGCATCTGGTCGTACTCTTTGCGCTTCTTCTCGTCCGAAAGCGTCTCGTAGGCCTCGCTGATCTCCTTGAACTTGGCCTCGTCGCCGCCGGCATCGGGGTGATATTTTTGCGCGAGCTTGCGAAACGCGCTCTTGATCTCTTTGTCGGAGGCGCTCTTGGATACGCCCAGGATGTCATAGAAGGTTTTGCCTGCAGCCATCGTAGCTCCTCTCCTGTTTCATCCGCCGCCCAGCGGGCGGCGGCTCATGCTTTCATATGGCACTAGGCCAGAAAGGGCCCCGGGTGTTGCCCCGGGGCCCTTCTCAATTACTCCTCGGTGCTCTCGGCCGTATCGGCCGAAGCATCCTCGGGCGCCGCTTCGGGCTCCGGTGCGGGGCGCTTCTCGCCACCGTAGGTCACCGTCACCATCGCGGAACGCAGGATGCGATCCGCCATGCGGTAGCCCTTCTGGTACACGTCGTTGACGGTCTCGTCGTACTGCGATGCGTCCTCGACGCGACCCACAGCCTGGTGCTCGAGCGGATCGAACGCCTCGCCCTTGGGGTCGATGGGCTCAACGCCCTCGTGCGCAAACACATCGAGCAGCTTGGCATGCACCGCATCGACGCCATCGACGAACTGCTTAAAGTCGTCGGCAAGCTCTTGGCTGCGGGCATGGTCGATCGCGCGCTCGATATCGTCGATTACCGGCAACAGCGCGGTGACAAGCTTCTCAGTCGCGCGGTCGCGCTCGGCGATGCGCTCGTTGGCGGTGCGGCGACGGAAGTTCTCCCAGTCGGCCTGCAAACGGGCGGTGCGCTCGGTGGCGTCCTTCGCCTTGTCCTCGGCAGCCTTCTGAGCCTCTGCCGCAGCATCGAGCTCGCTGCGCACGTCGGCAAGCTCCTTTTGGGCCTGCTCGAACTTGAGCTTAAAGTCGTTGTCGGCGGCTTCCTCACCGGCGCGGATAGCGGCTTCCACCATCTCGTCCTCGGTCATCGTCGCCTCCTTGTTGGAATCCTCTACCTGGTTCTCGGCAGCCTCGGCGGCCGGGGCCTCGTTGGCCTCGGTATCGTCTGCGGCCTCTACGGGAATCTTCACGTCCTTCTCCTCAGAGTCAACGGGGGCGGCGCCAGCGGCGGCCGCCTCCGTGCGAGCTTTACGGGCGGACATGATTACTTGTCCTCGTCGTCCACAACCTCGTAGTCGGCGTCGACCACGTCATCGTCGGCAGGCTGGGCGCCGGCGGCACCGTCGGTCTGCTGCTGAGCGTCGGCGTAGACAACCTGGGCCAGCTCGTAGGCCACGGACTGCAGGGACTCGCCGGCGGCCTTGATGGCCTCGACGTCAGAGCCCTCGAGCGCCTTCTTGGCGTCGGCGATAGCGGCCTCGGCCTTGGACTTCACATCGGCGGAAACCTTGTCGCCCAGCTCGTTGAGGGTCTGCTCGGTGGAGTAGCACAGGCTGTCGGTCTGGTTGCGGACCTCGACCTCTTCCTTCTGCTTCTTGTCCTCCTCGGCATGAGCCTCTGCGTCCTTGACCATACGATCGACTTCGTCGTCGGACAGAGCGGTGGAGCCGGAAATGGTGATCTGCTGCTCCTTGCCGGTGCCCTTGTCCTTAGCGGAAACCTTGACGATGCCGTTGGCGTCGATGTCGAAGGTAACCTCGATCTGCGGCACGCCGCGGCGGGCAGCCGGGATACCGGTCAGCTGGAACTTACCGAGCGACTTGTTGTCGCGGGCAAGCTCGCGCTCGCCCTGGAGCACGTTGATCTCGACGCTGGTCTGGTTGTCGGCAGCGGTGGAGTAAACCTCGGTCTTGGAGGTCGGGATCGTGGTGTTGCGGTCGATCATCTTGGTCATGATGCCGCCCATGGTCTCAACACCCAGCGACAGCGGGGTAACGTCGAGCAGCAGGATGCCCTCGACGTCGCCGGTGAGCACGCCGCCCTGGACGGCAGCGCCGTCGGCAACGACCTCGTCAGGGTTCACGGACATGTTAGGCTGCTTGCCGGTCATGGTCTTGACGAGCTCCTGGACGGCGGGCATACGAGTGGAGCCGCCGACGAGGATGACCTCGGTCAGATCAGAGAGCTTAAGCTTGGCATCGCGCAGGGCGTTGGTGACAGGCTGCTTGCAGCGCTCGAGCAGGTCGCGGGTGATCTTCTCGAACTCGGCGCGGGTCAGCGTGTAGTTGAGGTGCAGCGGGCCGGACTGGTTCATGGTGATGAACGGCAGGTTGATGGTGGTCTGCTGGGCGGCGGAGAGCTCCTTCTTGGCGTTCTCGGCGGCCTCCTTCAGACGCTGCAGGGCCATGGGGTCCTGACGCAGGTCGACACCGTTCTCCTGCTGGAACTTATCGGCCATCCAGTCGATGACGCGCTGATCCCAGTCGTCGCCGCCCAGGTGGTTGTCGCCCGAGGTGGACAGAACCTCAAACACGCCGTCGGCGAGGTCGAGGATGGAGACGTCGAAGGTGCCGCCGCCCAGGTCGAAGACCAGGATGCGCTGGTCGGTGCCCTGCTTGTCCAGGCCATAGGCAAGAGCAGCAGCGGTCGGCTCGTTGACGATACGCTTGACGTTGAGGCCGGCGATCTTACCGGCATCCTTGGTGGCCTGACGCTGGGCGTCGTTGAAGTAGGCCGGGACGGTGATGACGGCGTCGGTGACGGTCTCGCCCAGATACTTCTCGGCGTCGGCCTTCATCTTTGCGAGCGTCATGGCGCTCACCTGCTCGGCGGTGTAATCCTTGCCCTCGATGTCGACGACGGCACGGCCACCCTGGCCCTCCTTGACCTCGTACGGCACGGTCTTGATCTCGGAGGTGCACTCGGAGTACTTGCGGCCCATGAAGCGCTTGATGGAGAACACGGTGTTCTTGGGGTTGGTGACCGCCTGGTTCTTAGCGGCCTTACCCACGACGCGGTCGCCGTCAGCACGGAAGCCCACGACAGACGGGGTGGTGCGGTCGCCCTCGGCGTTCACGATAATGGTCGGAGAACCGCCCTCGAGAACGGCCATGGCGGAGTTAGTAGTACCAAGGTCGATACCAAGAATCTTACTCATTAGAAATTCCCTCTCTCTTTTGCGTTCGCGTCGCCTCGACGGTCTGTCGCGCGGCGCTTCGGCTTGTCTTTCAGGATGTAGTGTATCCCCTTATGGGCTGGAATATACAAAATCTAAGTCAATTCATATAAGATTTCTTATCTCCGAGAGTTTAGGTTCGCAAAATCGCAGGTAGAAGCGCTATTTGAGTTCTCGGCAAATCTACTGAGATCTATGTAGAGATGACTGAGGTTTGCGTCCGGGGGCGCCTGGGGCTGCCTTGCGGAAAGCTCGTCCCGGTTTGAGCGTGGATTCCGGGACACAGTTTCCTCTTGAAGGCTCAGCCGGAAGCTACATCCCAGTTTGAGCACCGATTCCGGGACGCAGCTTCCGCCGGGCGGTCCAACCGGAAACTAGGGCCCGTTTTTCGGCAAATTTATGGGATGCGCTTTCCGCAAGCGCGCTCAATAGCTCAATATTTCAAGTCACCTTTAGCTAACATTTGCGCAGCTCAGCGGCCTCACCTGCATGTTTTTTAGTAAGCCGTGGCATACTCGGCGAACGGTATGAAGATGCCGGTCAGAGGGTATTGCAAACGGTCGCTCCCGTGGTATGTTTTTGCCCGAATCACACCGACGCACATCGCCTGTAGCGTCGGTCAACAGAGAGGAAACTACCATGGCTCATCCCGTAATTGATGCCGACGAGTGCATCGCTTGTGGCGTTTGCGTCGACTCCTGCCCCGCTGGCGTTCTGGAGCTCCAGGACGTCGCTACCGTCGCTGACGAGGATTCCTGCGTCGCCTGTGGCGCTTGCCAGGACGCTTGCCCCGCTGGCGCGATCACCGAGATCGTCGAGGAGTAACAACTCCCCCACTTGCACACTCAAAAGTACACCGTGCACAAAAAGGAGGCTTCCGCATCGCCGCGGAGGCCTCCTTTTTTGTGCGGATAACCAATTAGGCACCGTCGCAGGTTGAGCTCACGTCAGCGAAAACGTCCCTAAGCGAGCAAGGTGACGTGAAAGAGGAGGGAAGCGTACTTTGGTACGCGACCGACGATTGAACGTCAGATTGCCGCTTAGGGACGTTTGCAGCATCGGCTACGATAGATCGTCCTCGTAAGGCATTAAATCGGCAAGGTAGCCCTTCTCCTTGAGCATGGCCTCGATCTCGTCGAGGGTTTGCTCGTCCTCCGCCGCGATGCGATGGAAGTGATAGCCGCTCGTCACCGTTAGTAGCGGAAAGCTCTTGCCGCTCTCGATATCGTGCAGGTAGCGCTCAACATCGCGACGATTGCGGATGTCCAGGTCGGCCGTGATCTTACCGTACACGCGGTGATTGACGATCACGTTGAGCACGGCGCCTCCGGCGTCGACGATACTCGTAAGCTCATCGCCTGTCTGCTCCACGCCGTGGCGAACCTTGACCAAGCGCGTGGGCACGGCGGGGCTACTCGCGGCTTCCTGCAGCACGTAACCGCGGTTGGTTGCCACGACATCGTGCCCATCGGCACGCAACAGGGCAATATCCTGAACCACGACCTGACGGCTCACGCCAACCTCGCGGGCAAGTGCGCTGCCCGAAACGGGCTCCTTGGCTCCTTCGAGCACGCCCATGATGGCACGGCGACGCTCGCGGGCGTTCATTATTTACCGTCCAGCAGACGCAGGTGCTTAAGCGAGAGGTCGAGGATCGGCGCAGAGTGCGTCAGGGCGCCCGAGCTAATAAAGTCAACGCCCAGGTCGGCCAGGGCGCGAATGTTGTCGGCGTCCACATTGCCCGAACACTCGGTCTTGGCGCGACCGGCGATAAGCTCGATGGCGGCGGCCATGTCGTCATGGGTCATGTTGTCGAACATGATAATGTCGGCACCGGCTTCAACCGCATCCTTCACCATATCAAAGCTCTCCACCTCAACCTCAATCTTTCTGACAAACGGAGCATAGGCCTTTGCCATGGCGATTGCCTCTTTTACGCCGCCAGCTGCTCCGATGTGGTTATCCTTAAGAAGCACTCCATCCGAGAGATTGTATCTGTGGTTGTTTCCACCACCGACTCTGACCGAGTATTTTTCAAAAATTCTATTGTTTGGAGTTGTCTTTCTGGTATCCAAAAGCCTGATACCGGTGCCCTCTAAGAGTGCTGCAACCTGACTGGTATATGTGGCAATTCCACTCATGCGCTGTAAATAATTGAGCGCAGTTCTCTCACCACATAAGAGCACTCTGATATCTCCGTAAACCTTGCCGATAAGCTGCTTATTTTCTACCCTATCGCCATCCTTTACGTAAAACTCTACCTTTGTATCTGCATCAAGCAGTGTGAAAACTCTCTCAAAAATCTGCAGTCCACAGATGATTCCGTCCTGTTTGCAGATTAAATCCACCTCTCCTGCCTGTGGATGTGGCATCACGCTGTTTGTGGATACGTCCTCGCTTGTGATGTCCTCCTTTAATGCGCTTAATATGAATGGGTCTACGTTGAGGCCCAGTGTTACCTGATCGTACATATATTTAGATTCCTTTCGTTCAAATTATTCTTATTTATTACGGTTTCGCACTTTTTATGCTGTGTGGTGCCGGGGTAGTACGCAGTATATTCCTCAGAAAAATATGAAATCAGCCACGGGATTTTTTTTGGATAGTGCTTTGTAATTTGCCACTTGTTCTCATTAACTGCGTTAATGGAACCCCGTGGCAGTTCATATTTTTCTTCGGAACACACTGTGTACTCTCCGGCTTCACAGATTTACGAGTGCGAAACCTGGTTACTACAGCTATTACTGCACTTAAAATTGCCTCTACTAGGCATGGACTGTATTCTACCAATATTTTTGATGACGCTCGTATGGCCAGCCTTTGGCTGTCCACTCGCATCTAGGCTGGAACACAGATTCTATGCCTGAATGTAGGTGACACCAGATTCGTTTTCTACGCTGGTGCGTCCCTCTATAGCCTCCATGGCTAGCTTCCTGTATTCTCTCTCTACAGCTTTTTCATCGCTGTAGTCTGCGAGGTCGATGCTATCTGCGGCCTTTTTGGCTGCTATCTCATCATTTAAAAAACCAAGCTCCGCCATCTGACCTGCTGCACGCTTTGCGAATACCAGGCTCTCAAGCAGTGAATTGCTTGCAAGACGGTTTCTTCCGTGCACTCCGTTGCATGCGGTCTCGCCGACTGCATAGAGACATTCCATGGATGTGCGGCTGTGGTGATTCACCTTGACACCGCCCATGAAATAGTGCTGTGCCGGAACAACAGGAATAGGCTCCTTGAAGACATCATATCCCATCTCCTTGCAATGTTCAATGATATTTGGAAAATGTGATACAAGCTCATCCCTTGGAATGGTACGCAAATCCTCCCAGACAAAGTCTGTGCCGTCCTTTTTCATCTGCTCACGGATTTTGCCGGTCAGCACGTCTCTTGGTAAAAGCTCATCGACAAACCTGTTCATATTCTTGTCCAAAAGCTTAGCACCCTCGCCTCTTACGGACTCTGAAATGAGAAAGCTTCTGTCCTCATGCTTTTTCGTGTAAAAGGTCGTTGGGTGAATCTGCACATAGTCTGGGTTTTTAAGCTCTATGCCATGCTTTTTTGCAATGGCAAGCGAGTCACCTGTCAGATGTCTGAAATTCGTTGAAAATCTGTACAGTCCTCCAACTCCGCCACAAGCCATGACAGTGTATGCCGCTGTCACCTTTTCCAGCGAGCCATCCTGTTTTCTGATGATGGCGCCGTAGCATTTGTTATCCCTTTCGATGATGTCAACCATCGTCGTATACTCCATGAGTGTCACATTTGAAAGCTTCTTAACCTGTGCAAGCAATGTGCTTGTTATCTCTTTTCCGGTCACATCTTCATGGAAAATAATTCTGTTGTGTGAATGAGCTCCCTCTCTCGTATAGGCAAGTGAGCCGTCATCATTTCTCGCAAAATCTGCTCCGTATGAAACAAGATCCTTAACCACCTCAGGTGATGAGTTTATCATTATCCCAACCGACTCCTTGTCATTCTCGTAGTGGCCGGCCTTTAGAGTATCCTCAAAAAAGCTGTCGAAATCAGACTGCTCTTTAAGCATGCACATGCCGCCCTGCGCCAGAAATGAATCATTGCTCTCAAGATCTGACTTTGTTATCAGTGTAATTCTTATGTCTCTTGGAAGCTTAAGCGCACAATAAAGACCTGAGCAGCCGCTTCCCACAATAAGTACATCTGTATTCATAGTATGTTACCTCTTTTATTTACCTGCATCCACCGATGTAGCCGCTTCTTTAGCAACATCCTCCAGGATGCGATTTACTGTAATGGGCGTATTATAACACTAAAATTTACAGCTGACAAGACACCTGTAAAACTTTTGTGTTGACAGCTGGTTTACAGCTAAGTATAATGACAAGTAACTTATTTATTTTGGCCGGTTTTTTATGTAAAATCCAAAATGGGCTTACATTGATATAACTGTGCTTCAATCACACTAGGAATTTCAAGAGGTATATCATATTATGATGACAACAAGAGAATTACAGGATGAGATTATCCGATTAAAGAAGGAAAATGATATCTGTATATTAGCTCACGCTTATCAGAGTCACGAGATACTTGAGGTTGCCGACTTCACAGGTGACTCATATGGACTCAGCAAGCAGGCTGCCACAGCACCACAGAAGAATGTGCTCATGTGCGGTGTCCGCTTCATGGCAGAGACCTGCAAGATTTTATCTCCTGACAAGCATGTATTTTTGTCAAACAGCGCAGCAGGCTGTCCTATGGCGGAGCAGCTCGATGTAGAGCTCTTACAATCGTTAAAGGATAAGAACCCTGACTATACAGTGGTTGCCTACATAAACACCACATCAGAGCTTAAAACCATATGCGATGTGTGCGTCACATCTTCATCCGCTGTAAAAATTGTTAAAAATATTGACAATAACAAGATTCTTTTCATCCCTGACTGCAATCTTGGCGCATGGGTTGAGGAACAGGTTCCGGAAAAGACCTTCAAATTTGTACATGGTGGCTGTCCTACTCACCTGCGCATGTCAATAGCAGATGTTGAGAGAGCAAAAGCGGCTCATCCTGCTGCAAAGCTTCTCGTACATCCGGAGTGCCTTGCTGAGGTTTCAAAGGCGGCAGACTATATCGGTAGCACCACCGGCATCATTGACTATGCTAAAAACAGCACAGACAGGGAATTTATCATCGGAACTGAAAACAGCATACTGCAGCACTTACAGTACGAGTGTCCTGACAAGAGCTTCTATCCGCTCTCAAAGGACTGCGTATGCCACAATATGAAGCTCACTACCCTGATGGATGTATACAATTGTGTTAAGGGAGCAGGCGGAGAAGAAATCATACTGCCTGACGATATAAGAACAAAGGCCAAGGCCTGCATAGATACCATGCTCACACTTGGAGAGTAATTTAATTGCAATATTAAAAGACCACAGTTCATCTGTTTTGATGCCCTGTGGTCTTTTTTAATTAATTGATGATAATACATCATCTGAATATCTTTCTTTAATTTTCATTTCCAGCACCTGAAATTCATGAATATAACTGTCAAGCACCTTATTCACAAGCTGACGTGCAGCTTCCTCATTGTATATATGAGTTGTATCATTCCTGTCTCTTAACATTCCAAGCCAGACACTCTCATCAATAAAATCATAATACGCATATGCAGTTTTTATAATTTCTCTTGGAGAACCTGTTGCAGCCTGATTAGCGCCCTCATATCGCAACAGTTCCTTTAAGACCTTCCAGCCCAGCTCAAATTGTATATAATATTTATCAATTATACCGCTCACAATAAAATCATTTGTCAAGTCTTCATCAAATGCCCTTGACAATATCCTCAAGTGGCTGACATACTGGTCAAACTTTTTCATACAATACCCTCCCATCCCTTTCTATTTCTGTCACCAGTACCGGTGAAATATGCTTATCATCCATATTTATTATGTCCAGCTTTAGTAAAGACCACAACTCCTCATTAAGACAATCCGATAAATCACCAAAATCCTCACATCCATAAATAGCCAGATCAATATCACTTTTAGGATGATTCGTGCCTCTGGCGCGTGAACCAAACAGCACTACTTTTTTTGTATTATATTTTATTTTTGCAATTATTCGTCAATGACTCTATTTAGCATCATAAATATAAGATAATAAACAAATATATATTATAAAAGCACTCCAGAAATCAATCCTGAAATGCAATTAAACCAAATTAACATATAAATAACAATGCCACTTATAAAATTATTCTAAATCTCCTGTCCATTATACATACCAGTTTCTCTCACAATACTATTCCCATACCACTCTTTAGGTGACCCGTCTGTTTTATAAGCTGCATCTAACATTTTGTATATCTGTGGATACCTAACATCAAAATTTGGATTTGCCAATAATTACAAATACATTTGAAACAGATAATGATTTAACTGAACAATTATTGACACAACATAATAATAATTTTGAATATGAAAAAAAGTATGTAAGTGATAGATTTGGAACTATCAAATACATACATTTGAAAAAATAAAAGTTTTATTGTTTTTGCTCATTAATAATATGACTTTTTTATATTGTTATATATTAGAAAATTGATTTTTATTTTTTGGTGTGGCTACTGTGTGTCTACAATGTGGCTACTATTCAAAAAATACTTATTTTTATATTTTTGACATAAAGAAAGCCCCGATTTTTCGGGGCTTTTTGAAATATCAATTTTCTTCTTATTATCTCTTTGAGAACTGAGGAGCACGACGAGCTGCCTTTAAACCGTACTTCTTTCTTTCCTTCATTCTTGGATCTCTTGTTAAGAAACCAGCTTTCTTTAATACCGGACGGTACTCGATGTCTGCGTGAAGCAGAGCTCTGGAGATACCATGACGGATAGCGCCTGCCTGTCCGGAAACTCCGCCGCCGCGAACGTTAACGATAACGTCGAACTTATCAGCTGTCTCTGTTGCTGCTAACGGCTGACGAACGATGAGCTTTAATGTCTCAAGACCAAGGTACTCATCGATATCTCTTTTATTGATTGTGATCTTTCCTGTTCCAGGTACTAAATAAACTCTGG
>ERZ840407.113-NODE-113-length-84195-cov-6.659627_pt1 | contig 84195 bp, 58 predicted proteins | sample MGYA00519877_ERZ840407 | MGnify/ENA primary metagenome ERZ840407 (study PRJEB31850, sample SAMEA3708875) | human gut metagenome | biome: human gut; feature: human-associated habitat; material: faeces | place: China | collected 2014 ...
GTCGCCCAGCGGAAATGGCGACGGCAGACTTGCCCAAGGATAGCAAGCCACATCGACCCGTCCCATTTATTGTAGGGGCGAACATTGTTCGCCTAAGACTCCTCAGTCAGCCTACGGCTGCCAGCTCCTCTAGAAGAGGAGCCAATTTAGCCTCCTCTCTTAGAGGAGGTGCCCGAAGGGCGGAGGAGTTTCGGGCGAACCATGTCCGTCCCATTCGCCCCTACGAGATAATTTCCACCGAACTGTTACTCCGCCGTCCGGCTTTAAGAATTCTTTAAGAAATCTGCACTATACTATGGAATAACAGGAAAGGCAGAACATTCCGATCTGCCGCCGCTTCTCATTTTCCAATTCCTGCCCTGCGGCAAATCGCCGCTGTTCCGAAGGCAGGGGAAAACACTCCGCAACAGATCGTAACAAAGGAGAAGTGAACAACATGAAAAAAATCTCGCACCGCTATGTGCGGAAAACCGCAGCCGGCGTGGTCGCTCTGTCCATGCTCTGCGCCGCTGCAATCCCTTCGGTTCTGGCTATGCCTGCCGGCGCAGCCAGCGCATCCGGCGACCTGAACGGTGACGGCTCTGTCACTGCCGCCGATGTGGCAATCCTGCAAACCTCACTTCTGGGCGGCACTGCCCTCACCGCAGAACAGTACGCCAACGCCGATGTCACCGGTGACGGCGCTGTGGATGGTCTGGATCTGACCCGGCTGCGGCAGATGGCTGCGGTCGTTCCCGTAAGCGACGCCATCGCCATCCACCTCAGCGACAGCGGTATTACCGTAGAGGGCGACACCAAGGGTGTGACCGCCGTTTCCGGAAAGGCTGTCACCATCTCTGCCTCCGGCAACTACACCGTAGACGGCTCGATCACAGACGGACAGATTCTGGTGAACATCCCGGATACCACAGCGGATTCTGACGCAGTTTCCCTGTATTTGCAGGATGTGACCATGACCTCTTCCACCGGTGCGCCCTGCATTCTGGGACAGAGCGCAAAGAAACTGAAACTGACCTGCTCCGGTGAAAATACGCTGACCGATACTGCCGCCGAGGCAAACGCCGATACCAGCGGTGTGATCTACGGCGACTGTGATATTACTGTTACCAAGAACAGTACCGGCACGCTGAACATCACCAGCAGTATGAATACGGCTATCCGTTCCAAGGACGACATCAAGCTCAACGGCGGCGCTGTCGTGATCAATACCGATGTGGACGACACTTCCGACGCCGATGCCATCCGGGCAAACAATACCCTGGAGGTAGACGGCGCATCGGTTTCCATTACCTCTTCCGCAGACGGTCTGAAATCCTCCAAGGAAGACGTTTCCATCCTCTCTGGCAAGGTGAGCATCAAGGTAGGCAATGACGCAGTACAGGCGGCAACTGCCCTCAATATCTCCGGCGGCACGGTGATCGCCAGCGGCGACCGTGGCTTTACCCTGGATGAAAACGGCACACTCGCCATTACCGGCGGCGATGTGCTGGCGACAGCCACCGACTACGCATTCGGCATGGATTCTTCCGGTGCGGCAGTGACTGTAGACACTTCCGGCTGCACCCAGGGCGTGGTACAGCTGGACTATACGGCAGAGTGGAAAAAGAGCAACGCTGTGACTTTGAAGAAGGGCAGCGATACTGTCTTTGAAATGACGCCGAATAAGAAGTACACCTATGTGCTGGCAAGCGGCGCAAAGCTCTCCGGCACAGACAGCTATACCCTCTATACCGGCGGCACGCAGATGAACCACAGCGGTTCGGACAACGGCACATTTGCCATGACCGGTACGCTGACCAAGTTCACCGATGTCAAGGAACTGACCGGCGGCAGCGAACTCCCGGATGATGACAGCGTTGTCACTGCCCTGGTCTACAGCGGCAGCAGCGTGACGGCAACCAACGCCTCCGGCGGCGTAGTCTCCAATCCGTCCAATCTGACCATCTCCGGCGCAAATGTCACCATTACGGCATCCAGTGAGATTTCTGTCAGCGGCGAAAGCACCAGCGGACAGCTTGCCGTCAACGTGGACAAAACGGCAGAGCCGGAGGGCAAGGTGGTGCTGAACCTGGAGGGACTGACCCTTTCCAACAGCAGCGCTGCGCCCATCTATGTTGAGGCGATCGGCGATGAGGTGCAGATCTCTGCCAAGAACGGCACGACCAACACCATTTCGGACGGCACATCCCACACGGATACCTATGTGGACAGCGACGGCAATACCAACACCGTAAACGGGGCGATCTTCTCCCGTGACGATCTGAAGCTCAAGGGCAAGGGTACGCTGATCGTCAACGGCAATACCGAGGACGGCATCGTCTGCAAGAACGATCTGAAGATCTGGAACGGCAATATTACTGTCAACGCCGCAGATGACGGCATCCGTGGCAATGATTCGGTACGCATCGGCGACCCGGATGCCGCCGATTACAGCAGCCTGTCTGTGACCGTAAACACCAATAACGGCAGCTCCGGCGGCGACGGCATCAAGACCAACTCCGACGAGGACGGCAAGGGCTATGTCACCATCAACGGCGGCACGGTCAACATCGACTCCTACGCAGACGGCATCCAGGCAGAGCAGACCTTTACCATGAACGGCGGCGAACTGAACATCACCACCTATCAGGGCTCGAACTTTACCGGCAGCGCATCCGGCGGCAACGGCGGCTGGGGCGGCGGCATGGGAGGCAATGACGGCAACTCCAACAAGACCGACATCAGCGCCAAGGGCATCAAGGCTGTGGGCGTGTACGACGAGGCAGGCACGACCTGGCAGAGCGGCGGCGATCTGATCGTCAACGGCGGCACGATCACCATTGACTCTTCCGACGACAGCCTCCACTGCGGCGGCGATATGCAGCTGCTGGGCGGCAGCATGACACTGGCGACCGCAGACGACGGCGCACACAGTGACCATGCTCTGACCATCGGCAGCACCGGCGGCGATTATGATGCGCCTTATGTGAACATCACCAAGTCCTATGAGGGCATCGAAGGCGTGGATATCACCCAGAACAGCGGTACGGTTATGGTAACCTCCAGCGACGACGGCTATAATGCCGCAGGCGGCGCAGACAGCAGCGGCAACAATAACAGCGGCGGCTGGGGTCAAGGCAGCTGGGGAGGACCCGGCGGCGGAAGTTCCAGTGACGGCAGCCAGACCATGACCTTTAACGGCGGCTATGCCTATGTGAATGCAGCCGGCGACGGTCTGGACTCCAACGGCAATATCTACTTCAACGGCGGCTATGTCTTTGTATCCCAGACCGGCGGCGGAAACGGTCCGCTGGACTGCGGCGACAGCAACAACTCCATCACCTATTCCGGCGGCACGGTCATTGCGGCAGGCAGCAGCGATATGTTTGAAACACCCAGCAGCTACTCTTTCCTGTCTACGACCTCTGTTTCTGCCGGTCAGACCATTACCTTTACCGATGCCAGCGGCAATGTGCTTGCCACATTCACCCTGCCGAACGGCTCTGCGGAAATGGTAATGTGCAGCCAGGAATCCAGCGTCACCTGCTATACCGGTGGCACACTCTCCGGTACGACCTATTTTGCCAGCCAGGACAGCACGAATCGCTGCGGCTATGGCGGAACGATCAGCGGCGGTACGGCCGTATCTGCTAGTTCCGGCGGCAACAGCGACCCGGGAGGCGGCGGAACTAACCGCCCGTTCTGAGCACAGGCAATCTGACGCTTTGGCATAAAACAGCTATCTCCTTGAAATATGCCTATTTTCAGGTAAAAAACATTCCCCCTCATCCAAACCCTTCTGCACCGATGTAAGTGCAGAAAAAACGGAGACACCGAGTCAGATCGGGTCTCCGTTTTTTGTTTTCTTGACAGGTTTTGATGGAATGTGGTATAATAAGAGTCCAGAGCATACCGAAAACGGTGGACGGTTTGATTTCCAGCTCCCATGTATTTGATACGATGGGAGGTGATACAATGGAACATTACGTAACATGGTCAGAGCTTTTCGCATTTCTGGCACTTCTGATTGCATTCGCATCCTTGTTATATACAATTTTCCATGATAATCACAAAAAGAAATAACCGCCCTCTGCGACCAAACTGAAAGCGGTTAATTCTTATTTACCTATTTCATGGGAGCAACCGTCTGCCGGTATGCTCTTTCTATTTTCATTATACCCGTTTCCATCCAGTTTGTCAAGGGGCAGACCGGATTTTTTGCGTGTATTTTCCCGTGAAAAGGCTCAAAAACTCGTTCGTTTCTGCGCCGGCAGCTTGCACAATCTGTAACTTCCATGTGTTTCCATAAAATTTTTTTGCGGCTAAATCCGTGAAAGTGTGCAGAAATTGTGGGAAAGCACCGGAAAATCCACGCAATTTCGCCGTTTTTTCCGAATTTCACAAAATGAACAAAAATCCGCCCCGGATTTTCACTCGCTTGACATTTTCACCGGAAATTGCTATAATATTTAGGAACTGTTTTGCGGGATTTCTGTATAATTTGTAGAATTCCCGAAGGGTGCGCCGCTGGAGATGCGGTCATCCGCAGAAAAAGTGACGATCTGTGCAGCTTGCACAGAAGGTTAGAGTGTGGCATCCCGAAAAGACGTGCAGTGTATTTTTCCGGAGACACGCTCCGGAATACGTCTGTCATCGCAGCAGACAGAAAGAAGGGTGGAAGAGCCTTGGCGAACTACAAATGGCACAGCCGTGCCGCAGCAGCCGTGCTGGCTTGTCTGATGACGGCGGCGGCGCTGCCCCTGTCCACAGCATTTGCGGCAAAGGCACCAAGCACAGACACAGCGCAGACCACGGCGGTATCTGCGGAAGAGACCGGAACGGATACCGGCGGCGACCTTTCCTATGAGGAACAGGAGACCTACAGCGACTATTACGACACCTATCGGGACGAACCACGCCCCGAGGCGGAGATCCTGCTGAGCGGCGCAGATTTCCAGAAGGCGGACTGCACCGGTTATGAGACCGGCAGCTATTCCGATCGGAACGGCGAGAGCCGGGAAAATGTGCTGGTCTGGAACAGCGCAGAGGGCAGCTTCAGCTATACGCTGAATGTGCCGGAGACCGGGTTGTACTGCGTGCAGGCATCCTATTGTCCCATCGTCTCCAATACTGCCGAGATCTCTGTGTCTCTGGCAATCGACGGCGAAGTGCCTTATGATACGGCGTCCCGTCTCAAACTAAATAAGGTATATCAGAATCAGTCGGAGATCAAGACCGACGATTCCGGCAACCAGGTGCGTCCGACACAGGAACAGACCGAACTGTGGCAGACCAGCTGGATCGGCGATTCGGACGGTCTGTTCAATGACCCGGTGTTCTTCTATCTGGAAAAGGGGACCCATGAGATCACCCTTTCCTCCCAGAAGGCATACTTCGCCCTGGAATCCCTGCGCTTTGCACAGCCGGACGAAGTTCCCACCTATGCGGAATATACCGACAGCGTCAATGCTGCGGTGTCCAAGGAAGATACACCCTCCGGCGTTGTCCGCATCGAAGGCGAAAACGCCGTGCTGAAATCGGATTCCGTGCTGTATCCGACCTATGACAACTCCACCAGCGCCATCTCGCCCTCTGACCCGAAACACATGGTGTACAACACCATCGGCAGCGGCAACTGGGAAAAGGCGCTCCAGACCATCACCTGGAAGGTGGATGCAAACGCACTGCCGGGAGACGGCTGGTATAAGCTGGGCATCAAGGCACGCCAGGAAGAAATGCGTGGTTTTTACTCCAACCGCCGCATTTATATTGACGGCACAGTTCCCAGCCAGGAATTCGATCAGGTGAAGTTCTACTACGACACCGACTTCCGCATGACCACCGTCCAGAACGGGGACGGCGAGGATGTGTATGTCTACCTCACAGCAGGGGAAGAACACACCATCACCATGGAGGTCATCCCTGGCGAGATCGGTGACTCCATGCGTCAGCTGGATGCCATTGTCCTGGATCTGAACACCTATTACCGGAGGATCGTGATGATTACCGGACCGGAGCCGGACAAGTATACCGATTATTATGTACACGAAAAGATCCCGGAACTGGTAGACGAATTCCAGCGCATTTCCGGGGAACTGAAAGAGATCCAGGGACACATTGAGTCGCTGGCGAACTCCAAGGGTTCTGAGGCGGCGTCGCTGGAACAGATGACCGTGATCCTGGACAAGTGCGTCGACGATCCGCTGAAGATCCCGAATTATCTGTCCCAGATCAAGGATTATATCACATCCCTTTCCTCCTGGATGCGTGACTATCGTGACCAGCCGCTGGAAGTGGATTATCTGGAGTTGGCGTCTCCGGACAAGGATTTCCCGTCCATCAAGGCGGGATTCTGGAGTTCCCTCTCCTATAGCTTCCAGCGCTTTACGGCATCCTGGGACGAAAGCTATAACTCGCTGTCCTCCACCACAGGGGACGATGCCATCGAAGTCTGGGTGTCCCTGGGACGTGACCAGGCGCAGGTGGTAAAAGACCTGGTAGAATCGGAGTTCCAGCAGCAGTACAACGTGCCGATCTCCATTAACCTGGTAGTCGGCGGCGTAGTCGAGGCAACACTGGCGGATAAAGGTCCGGACGTTGCCCTGTTCCTGGGCGGCGAATTCCCGGTGAACCTGGCTGCCCGTGGACTGCTGGCGGACGTTTCCAAAATGGACGGCTATGACGAAATGACAAAGCTGTACCAGGAAAACGCCATGGTGCCGTATCAGTACGAAGGCGGCACATACGGTCTGCCGCTGACCCGGAGCTGGGCGATGATGTTCTACCGCAAGGACGTTCTCAGCGAACTGGGCTTTACCCAGGCACCCCAGACTTGGGAAGATCTGATCGATATGCTCCCGGCGCTCCAGCGGAACTATATGTCTGCCGGTCTGGTGCTGCCTGCGGTTGCGGCGGATGCCAACCAGGCGACCATCTCTGCGGCGACGGAATCCGGTCTGACCTTTGCGTCCCTGCTGCTCCAGCGTGGCGAGAACTATTATAATGCGGCGCAGACGGAGACTACCTTTAATACCAACGCCGCCATTGACGCATTTGAGATGTGGACGGATTTCTACACCAAGTATGACTTCGACCAGCAGTACGATGCGTTCAGCCGGTTCCGTACCGGGGAATATCCCATTGTGGTTTCAGACTACTGCACCTTCTTCAACCAGCTGGCAGTGGCAGCGCCGGAGATCGACGGACTGTGGGGATTTGCTCCCATTCCGGGTACGCTCCGGGAGGACGGCACCATTTCTCACGCTGTCAACTCCAACAACACCGGCGCAGTCATCTTTAATAAGGTAGACAAAAAGACAAACGGCCTGGAAAATGCGTGGACGTTCCTCAAGTGGTTCTGCTCCACCGATGTCCAGGTAGAATACGGCACCCAGATCGAGGGACTGCTGGGACAGATGGGACGGTACGCAACGGCAAACACCGAGGCGCTCACCCAGCTGGCATGGTCCACCGATGAGGCAAACACCATTCTGGGTGCAATGGATGAACTGGAAGAGATCCCGATCATCCCGGCATCCTATTCCGTCACCCGAAATGTGATGAACGCATTCCGTGACGTCGTCAACAACAACGAGAATCCCCGTGATACGCTGATGTCGTACAACCGGGACATCAACGAGGAGATCACCAGAAAGCGTGAGAACCTCGGATTAGATACTTAACGAAAAGGAGGGAATCCCCTTGGATACTGCCGAGATTGGCAAAAGAACCCGACAGGAAAACCGGCGGCTCACCTGGCTGGCAGTCAAGCAGAACAAGGCGAGCTATCTGATGATCGCTCCATTCATGCTGTTTTTCCTGGTATTCACCATCGTACCGGTCGTGATGTCCCTGCCGATGGGCTTTACGGATTTCAACATGGTACAGATGCCGAAATTTGTGGGACTGTCCAACTATACCACCCTGTTCCTCTCGGACAAGGTGTTTATCCAGTCCATCCGTGTGACCCTGGTGTTCGCCCTGTTCACCGGTCCGATCAGCTATGTGCTGTGTTTCCTGCTGGCGTGGCTCATCAATGAGCTGCACCCGAAACTCCGCACCATCTTTACCCTGATCTTCTATGCGCCGTCCATGGCGAACGTCTATACCGTCTGGAAACTGATTTTCAGCGGCGACTCCTACGGCTATCTGAACTCGTTCCTCCTGGATCTGGGCATCATCAGCTCGCCCATCCAGTGGCTGACCGACGGCAGCTATGTGCTGGGCGTCACCATCGTGGTGCAGATGTGGATCAGCCTGGGCGCCGGATTCCTGGCGCTCCGTGCCGGATTCCAGAACATCGACCGCTCGCAGTATGAGGCAGGCGCAATCGAAGGCATCAAGAGCCGCTGGCAGGAACTGATCTACATTACCATCCCGTCCATGGGACCGCAGCTGATGTTTGCGGCAGTCATGCAGATCGTCAGCTCCTTCACCGCCGGCACAGTCTCCCAGAATCTGGTGGGATTCCCCAGCACGGACTACAAGGCGCACACCATCATGAACCACGCCTATGACTACGGCTGGATCCGCTATGAGATGGGTTATGCCTCTGCGATCTGTATGATCTTGTTTATCGTGATGTATATTCTGAACAAGCTGATCGGCAAGGTCCTCAGCAAGTATATGGACTAAGGAGTGTGCAGTATGGCAAAAAAAGAAAAGGTATACGGCACACACCTGAAGGTATCGACCAAGCGTGCCGGGCATAAGATCGGCGGCACGGTGGGGATTTTTGTGTTCCTGCTGGTGCTGGCATTGTTCATGGCGCTGCCCATCTATCTGGCAGTGGTCATGTCGCTGAAACCGGTGCAGGAACTGTTCGTGTTCCCGCCGAAACTGTATGTCATTGATCCCACCCTGTCCAACTACAGCGCCATGTTCCGGCTCTGCTCCGACCTGTGGGTGCCGTTTTCCCGTTATGTATTTAATAGTATCTTTGTCACCGTATCCGTTACTGTGTGCCAGGTCATCTTCTCCGCCATGGCGGCGTTCTGTCTGGCAAAGGTGCGTTTTCCCGGTGCAAAGGCGATCAATGCGATCATCGTCGTTGCCCTTTTGTATCAGAGCAACGTCATCTATATCATGCAGTATATGGTCATGGCAAAGATGGGCATGATCGACACCTACTGGGCGCTGATCCTGCCGTCTGTGGCTGCGCCGATGAACCTGTTTCTGATGCGCCAGTCCATGACCCAGGTACCCGATGCCATGATCGAGGCGGCGAAGGTAGACGGCGCAGGAATGTTCCGCATCTGCTGGCAGGTGGTCATGCCGAACCAGAAGCCGGCGCTGATGACTGTCATCATCTTCTCGTTCCAGGCGGCATGGAACATCCAGGGCGGTACGCTGGTATTCAGCGAATCCCTCAAGACCCTGCCCACCGTGGTGCAGCAGGCAGCATCTGCCGGTCTGGCAAGAGCCGGCGTGGCAATGGCAGCCGCCGTGTTCATGCTGGTGCCGCCGATCGTCATCTTCATGCTGGCGCAGCGGCAGGTCATCGAGACCATGGCACATTCCGGAATCAAGGACTAAGGGAGGGTGAAGATTTTGCAGAAAAAGGCAAACCATCTGGCGGCGGCAGTTTTTTCCGCACTGATGCTGACGGCAGCCATAGGCGCTCCGGCGGTTTCGGCGGAACATTACAACGTCTATAACTACGACTGCTGGGGCGAGGCGGTTCCGGCGCAGGCAGGCTATGCGGCACAGCGTGCCGTGAGCGGCCAGGATCTGGGCTGCGGCGCATTCAACACCCCGTCCGATCTGTTCCGGGACTGGGAGGATCGCTTTTATATTGCAGACAGCGGAAACAACCGCATCGTTGTCACAGACGGCGATTTTTCAAAGGCGACCAGAATTTATGACAAGCTGAAAACCGAGGACGGCGAGACCACGCTGAAAGATCCGGAGGGCATCTATGTGTCTCAGGAGACCCAGTGTATGTACATCGCAGACACCGGAAACTCCCGGCTGCTGGTGTGCGATCTGGACGGCAATGTGCAGATGGAACTGAAACGGCCGGACTCGACCCTGTATGAAAATGAGACCTTTAAGCCCCAGAAAGTCGTTGCGGACAAAGCCGGCAACATCTATATGGTGCTGAACAACATCACCAACGGTGCGGCAATGTTCAACAGCGACGGCGAATTCCAGGGCTATTTCGGTGCGAACTCCGTGGACGCAACCGCAGAGGTGGTGGCGAACTACTTCTGGAACCTGTTCGCCACCGATGAGATGCGTGCCAACTCGTCCCGTAACGTGGCGGCAGGCATCACCAGCTTTGACGTTGACGAAGAGGGCTTTATCTATACGGTAACACAGTCCTCTTCCTCTGAGACGGACCGTGTGAAAAAGGTGAACCCTGCCGGATATAACCTGTTCACTTCGCTGGATGTGACATTCGGCGACCTGGACTCGGTCTATGACTCCACCGCCAACGAGAACTACACCACCCAAATGGTGGACATCGACATCGACGACGACGGACGCATCAACTGCCTGGATCTGGAGACCGGACGTGTGTTCCAGTACGACGAGGACGGCAATCTGCTGTTCATTCTGGGAACGACTGCCGACCAGATCGGCGGCTTTTCCATGAAGGTCTCCGCCGTGGAGACTATGGGAAAGAACATCTACGTTTCCGATGCCATGAAGAACACCGTCACCATCTTCACCGAGACGGAATTCGGCGGCATCGTCCATGATGCGGTATCCCTGTACAATGCCGGCTATTATGCGGAGGCGCTGGAGCCGTGGCGTGAGGTGCTGAAACGGGACGGCAACTCCCAGATGGCATACATCGGCATCTCGTCGGCGCTTTATAATGAGGGCGACTATGCCGGGGCAATGAAATATGCCAAGCTGGCGCAGTCCCGCAATTTGTACGATAAGGCATTCGAGGGCTATCGCTCTGAATGGCTGAACAAGAATTTCACCTGGATCATCCTGGTGGTTGTGGTGCTGATCGCTGCGGCGGTATTCTTCCACTTCCGCAACAAAAAGAAGAAAAAGAACCAGCCGAAGAATCTGGTTGAAATGCTGCACGAGGGAGAGGAGGAGTGATGCTGCTATGATGGATCTGACACAAAAGCAATGGGTCAAGCACAGTGTGTTCCACCCGTTCGAGGGCTTTGAGGATCTGCGCTGGAAAAAAGGCGGCTCGGTGCTGTACGCCACCATCGTGGTGCTGCTCTGGTTCGTGGCACAGATCATCCACGATAACCTGGTGGGCTATCAATTCGCCGTTACCAATACCAAGATGTTCAGCATCGTCCCGTATATCGTCCAGACGATCGCCGTATTTCTGGTATTCGTCATCGGTAACTGGTCGATCTGCACCCTGCTGGACGGCGAGGGCACGATCAAGAAAATCTATATCTACAGTGCCTATTCGCTGATACCCTACGTTGCCGGACTGTATATCCGGACGATCTTGTCCCATGTACTGATTCAGGACGAGGTGATCTTCATCACCTGCGTCACGGTAATCAGTACGGCATGGTCTGTGCTCCTGATGTTCAATGCCATTAAGGCGGTGCATCAGTATTCGATCGGCAAGACCATTCTGGCACTGCTGCTCACCTTTGTAGCAATGCTTATCATTCTGATATTGCTGGTGTTGCTGGTGGCATTGTTCCAGCAGGTATACGTGTTCATTTCCTCCGTCTACACGGAGATCACCTATCGGGTAAGAGTATAGAAAGGACGGTGGAACAACCTTGAAGAATTGGAAAAAATGGGCTGCCGGACTTTTTGCGCTGAGCCTTTGCCTGACGTCGGTCTCTCTGCCGGCTGCGGCGGAGGGGGAAGAGGATATCGCCCTCATCGCTGACACCTCAGAAGAGACACCGGTGGCAGACGGCACACCCGATGAGACCGCCGGGGACGGCGAGGCGGATGCCGAAGAAGAGGCGACCCGCACGGAGACCCAGGAAGAAATCGAAATTACGGCAGAGCAGGTTACCCAGTATATGCAGAAGAAGAACTCCTGCGACGGCATCACATTCTACTACCGTCCGGAGGACTATGAGGATACCATTTCCGACGAGGATGTGGTGGATCTGCTGGACGACATCGAGCTGGCAGGCATCGACGATGCCACCGGCGAGGTGGTCTGCACCCTGGAAGAGGACAGCGACAACAGCGACTTCGTGGTATTTTTAAGCCCGGAGAGCCGCTGGCTGGTGTACATGGACCCGGAATATACCAAGGTCACCATGGTGCGCCAGATCGTTTCTTCCCTGGACAACGAGCTGCTGTTCCGCTCCCGGGACAACAAGACCCTGGAGCTGTACAACAAGGACTACGACGAAGTGGAACGCAGCTATACCACAGACGGCAAGGCGAAGGACGGCAAGGTCACTTATACCAACGAGGACGGCTGGCAGGTGGTGCTGGCAGATACCTATGATGCCGTGATCTCCTCTGCACGGTTCGTCACGGAAAACGACAAGCTGGCGCTGTATGTGGACGATGACACCGCAGTCATCGGACTCTACGACAAGGCGAAAGATAAAATGTGGTGGTCTACGCCCGAAAACGTGGGACACGACAAGACCGCAACCAATACCATTGTAGAGGACCTGTCCTCTTCGCTGAAAATGGTCTACGGCGAACCGGATGCCCGGAGTACTACCAATATGCGCTCCAGGGGCGACGCCAAAATTAAGGTCAAGGACAAGAGCAGCGGCGTGAAGATCACCTATTCCTTCAAAAAGGCAGGCATCACCGTTCCGGTGACCTACACCCTGGAGGATGACTACCTGGAGGCAAAGATCGACACTGCCGACATCGAGGAAGAAGATACCTCACAGTCCGGAAAGCTGGTCACATCCCTTTCCGTGCTCAGCAGCTTCGGCGCAGCGTCCTCTGCGGACACGGGCTATTTCGTGATCCCGGACGGCAGCGGCGCACTAATCCGTTTCAACAACGGGAAGAAAACGGCGAAATCCTATACCGGCTATGTGTACGGTTCGGATGTCACCGCCGTGGCACAGACCGAGCCGGCTGTGACTGAGCAGGTCTATCTGCCCATGTACGGCATCGTCAACGGCGACAACGCCATGATGGTGGTCTGCACCGAGGGCGACTCCAACGCCAAGCTGACCGCAAGCGTCAGCGGACAGTCCAAGAGCAGTTTCAACATCTGCGGCTTTGACTTCACCGTCCGGGATTCGGATACCTACTATATGTCCGGCGACAACAGCACGGCGCTCACCGTGTTTGAGGACGGCGACATGAAAACCGATACGCTGGCGGTGCGGTATTATCCGCTGGAGACCGAGGACACCCCGGATTACACCGATGTGGCTGAGGCATACCGGAACTACCTTACCGAAGAGGCAGGGGTGACTGATACGGCAGAGGACACCGACCCCGGACTGTACCTCAACTTCTACGGCGGCACCATAAAGGAGAAATCCGTGCTGGGCGTGCCGGTGAAAATGAAAACAGCGCTCACCAGCTTTGAGCAGGCGGAGCAGATTTTGCAGGATCTGTCGGACGGCGGCGCCGAGAATATGAAGGTGCAGTATTACAACTGGACCAACGCCGGCATTTCCGGCAAGGTGGATCTGAAGGCAAAGGCTGCCGGCTGCCTGGGCGGAAACAGCGACTGGAAGGCGCTGCAGAGCTATGCGGATTTCAACGGCGTGACTCTGTATCCGGCAACGGACAATGAGACGTTCAAGTCCGGCAACGGGTACTACACCTTTACCGATACTACCGTCCGCATCTCCGGTTCCTATGCCCGCATCTATGACTACAACCTGGCATACGGCACACAGAGTACGGCAAACAAGCCCCTGTCCCTGCTGTCTCCGGCGACCTTCACCGAGATCGCTGAAAAGCTCACCGGGAACTATCAGGATAAATCCCTGTCCCGTGTCTCCCTGGGCAGTCTGACCACAGCCCTCTACGGGGACTACGGCAAGCAGGAGATCTCACGGGATAAGGCACAGCAGCTGCTGGAAGAGTCCTATCAGAAGATCACAGACGGAGACATCACCCTGCTGGCAGACGGGGCAAACGCCTATGCGCTGCCCTATGTTCAGGAGATCACCGATGTGCCGCTGCAGTCCAGCGGATTCGATGTGTTTGATGAGGACATCCCGTTCTATCAGATCGTGATGCACGGACTGAAATCCTATGCCGGCAGCGCCGTGAATGCCTCGGCAACGCCGGAAGAGACCGTGCTGCTCTCCATTGCATCCGGCAGCAGCCTGCACTTCGACATGATCGGCGAAGAGACCAGCACGCTGAAAGACACTGTGCTGGACGGTCTCTATTATGCCAGCGCCGAAAGCTGGACCGATTATGCGGCACAGAGCTATGCGTTCTCCGAGGCGGTGCTTTCCGGACTGGGCGACCAGACCATCACCGGCTATGAGAGAAACGGCGATGTCATTACCACCACATATGCAAACGGCACGGTGGTAGAAACCGACCTGTCGAAACAGATCGTCACCGTAGACGGCAAGGCTTATGCCATGGCGGATTATGTGGAAGAAGGGAGCTGGAACGAAGCATGAAAATGGCATATGAAAAACGAAAGAGTATGTACGGCTACTGCTTCATTGCGCTGTGGTTTATCGGCGCACTCATATTCTTTCTGATCCCGGTGGTGGAATCCCTGTTCTACTCGTTCCGGGAAGTCAGCCCGGACACCGGCGGCATGGTCGGTCCGTTTGTGGGACTGGACAACTATAACTATGCGTTCAACGTAGACCCGAACTACCGCCAGTACCTGGTCAAGGTGCTGAAAGACACCGCCTGGAAAACGCCGCTGATTCTGGTGTTCTCCCTGTTCGTGGCAGTCATTCTGAACCAGAAGTTCAAGGGACGGACCTTCTCCCGTGCCGTGTTCTTCCTCCCGGTCATCATTGCCACCGGTCCGGTGTACAACATCATCAACGGCAACCTGCAAAGCACCGGCAACAGCGATGCCAGCCAGTTTTCCACCATGTTCTCCACTGACCTGCTGGGTCAGCTGATGGAGTTCCTGGGCATCTACGGCATCTCCGACAGTATGCAGACCACCATTGAAACGGTGTCGGACAACATCTTCGGCATCGTCTGGAACTCCGGCATCCAGATTCTGATCTTCCTGGCGGCGCTCCAGAACATTCCGGTCTCCGCCAAGGAGGCGGCGCAGATGGAGGGTGCGACGGCGTGGGAATACTTCTGGAAGATCACCCTGCCCTATGTCAGCCCCATGATCCTGGCGTGCTTTATCTTTACCATCATTGATTCCTTTACCGACCCGAACAACGTGGTCATGGGTCGTATCCTCGACCTGCAAAGCGACTGGCAGTACGGCCCGGCATCGGCAATGGCGTGGGTATACTTCGCCATCGTGTTGGCGGCGGTGGGTATCATTACCGCAATCCTCAACAAGTTCATTTACTACGAAGTAGACTAAAAAGGAGATGTCAGTTATGGAAACAACAAAAAATAAGCCGCTGGCATCCCCGAAAGCGGATGCCCAGGTGGGCAACGGCATGAGCAAGCGTGAGGCTCGGAAGATCCGCATGAAGAGCATGAACAAATCTGAGATTGCCTATATGCGCCGGAAACGGGTGTTTGAGGCAGTCTGGCCGTTTTTCCGGTTCTTCATCCTCTTCGGACTCTGCTTTGTCATCCTCTATCCGCTGATCTATATGATCAGCTGTGCGTTCCGTGACCCCACGGACATGAGCGACCCCACCGTTATGTGGATTCCTCGTCACCTCACCTGGAGCGTTATCAAGGACACCGCCAATGTCATGGACATCTGGAACACGCTGAAAACCACGCTCCTGCTGAATGTGGGCTGCTCGCTGGTACAGGTGGCATCCTGCGCACTGGCAGGCTATGGCTTCGCCCGGTTCAAGTTCAAGGGAAAGGGCATTCTCTTCGGCATCGTTGTCATGATGATCCTGGTGCCGTCGCAGATCATCTCCATTCCCCAGTACATGATGTTCCGGAACTTCGGTTTCGGCAGCCTGTCGGTAAACCTCATCAACTCCAAGCTCTGTATGTACCTGCCGGCAGCCATGGGCAACGGCATCCGTGCCGGACTGATGATCTTCATTTTCCGTCAGTTCTTCAAGGGCTTGCCCAAGGAACTGGAAGATGCCGCATATCTGGACGGCTGCGGTCCGCTCCGCACCTTCGTCCAGGTCATGATCCCCAACGCATCCTCCTCGTTTCTGACCGTGTTCCTGTTCTCCGTAGTCTGGTACTGGAATGACTACTATGTCAGCTCCACCTTCTTCACCAAGAACCAGACCATTGCGCTGATGCTGAAAAATCTGAGCACCCTGCTTTCCCAGCAGCTGTTCAACAACGCAGATGTCAGCCCCAGAGAACAGATCGTCTGGATGGAGGCAGGCTGTCTGATCGCAATTCTGCCCATTCTGATTATGTATGTGTTCCTCCAGAAGTATTTCACCGAAGGTATCGAACGCTCCGGTCTGGTTGGTTAACATTTCGAAATAAGATGTACCCGGTCTTTTGCAGACGGGTTCTGAAAGGCGCTTTCCGCTGGGAGAGCGCCTTTTGGTTTTTCTATCTATCCTTATATAGAAAGAGACCAAATGTTCCGCACCCCTTTTCCCGAATCTGCATACGTTAAGGATGTAAGGGCAGCGCTGTGTGCTGTCCGGAAATCTATTTTTCAGGAATGCCTTGCGGCAGTGCTTTCAACAGGTTTTCCACGTAGAAATGAGTGGAAAAGTTGAAAACCTGTTGAAAACATCACTTTTTCACTGTGGAAAACCGCAGAAATGCGGAGCGGAGGGAAAAACTATGACATCCGACAATGTGATTCTTGTGGCAGGCGGAGACCTGCGGCAGCAGTACGCCGCCCGGCGGCTGCGGCAAAAGACCGGGGCAGACGTATGGACGCTGGGACTTCCGGCGCAGTCCGGGCTGCACAGTGCGGAAACGCTGGAGGAAGTGCCGGCGTATGACGTTCTGGTGCTGCCTGTTCCGGCGAGTCCGGACGGAACAACTGTCCCGGCACCGTTCGGAAAGGCGGCGCTCCCGCTGGAGACGCTGGCGGCGCACGGCAAGCCCGGGGCGCTGGTGCTGGGCGGAGCGTGCGGCGGCATTCTTCCGTGGCTGGAATCCCGGGGACTGGCGGCGGCGGACTATCTCCGCCGGGAGGAACTCTGCCTGGCGAATGCCGTGCCGTCTGCGGAGGGCGCCATCCAGATCGCCATGGAAGAGACCGCCCGGACGCTGCACGGCACGGCAGCGCTGGTGATCGGCTACGGCAGGATCGGCATGGCGCTTGCGCCACGGCTGCGTGGTCTGGGGATGGATGTGACCGTCTGCGCCAGACGGTGCGAGACCCGGGCGCTGGCAGAGATGCAGGGATTCGCCGCTGTGCCGACGGAACAGCTCCCGGCTGCGGCAAAGGCAGCCCTGGTGATCTTCAACACCGTCCCGGCGCTGGTGCTGGATGAAACTGTGCTGAAAGGGCTGCCGCAGGAAACCTTGGTGATCGACCTGGCGTCCCGTCCCGGCGGCACGGACTTCGAGGCGGCAAAACGCCTGAGAACACGTGTGGTGTGGGCATTGTCCCTTCCGCCGGAAATGCGGCGTTGACACACGCTGGAAAGGGGTTCCAGGCGTCAAAAATGTTGAAAAGTCGGTGGAAAGACTGTTGAATTGAGAATTCCAGGCTGAAAATTGTGAAAAAGCGACAAAAACGGGGATAATATCCAGCAAAGAATCTAAAGAAAATTGAGTCAATGGGCTTGACACGGGCGCGATAATATGTTAAAATACGTATGTAAATTGTTTACGAGGGCTTTTTATAGGTGCTTGTAAGCATGAAGATTGCCGCAGCGTGCGTCTTTCGGGTATGGAAGCGGGATTGCCCGGATGCGAATGCGACTGTTGGGGTTGGATGAATCACATCCATGCAGACGGCAATGAAACTCAACTAAAAGAGAGGTAAAGAGAAATGAAGAAGACATTCAACAGACTTCTTGCTGCAACTGTCGCAATTCCGGTTGCACTGGGTCAGATTCTTGCAATTTCTGCAAACGCTGCGGAAGCTCCGGCAGCAATGCAGGTCACCGCAGATCAGCTGCTGAAGGTAAACCCGGAGACTGGTTTCCCGACTGACGCTGAGGGCGATACCATTGAATACACAGTAGAGTCCGACTGGAACACTGTACTGGGTAAGAAGGTAGAGTCTGCTGCAAACGGCAAGACCATCACCCTGAATGCTAAGGATCTGGTTGCTGGTTTCAACACCAACAACTACTACGCTGGACTGCTGAAGGACATCGTAAACGCTTCTGAAAATCCGACCGCTACGGTAGAAAACGGCGTTGTAACGATCTCCGGCACTGCTGATCTGGAAAGCTATCTGGCTCCGCAGCTGAAGGACAAGCTGGCTGGCATGAGCGGCTATGAGAACGTAACTCTGGATACTTCCATCCTGAAGGGCGTTTCCTACACCGCAACCATCACCACTGATCTGGCAAACAGCAAGGAAGTAAAGGCTGACCTGAGCTTCACAGCCGGCGGCAAGACCTACACTGTAGATACTGCTACAGATTACATGAACGCTGTATATGACAGCCTGGAATCCCAGGTTGAGGCTGCTGTTGACCAGAAGGTCAAGGATCTGGCAAAGCAGTACGGCATGACAGAAGATGAAGTTCGTGCAAACGCTGACTTCGACATCGCAGGCGACCTGGCAGCTCTGAAGGCTGAGACCGACAAGCTGGGCAGCAAGATCGACACCGTGAAGAAGAAGTATGACGCTGCAAAGAACCTGTCTACTGCAACTAAGACATACGGCACTGCTGACGAGGCAATCGCAGCTGGTGTTAACTATGCTGTAAAGAAGGGCATCCAGTCCGCAGCAAACCTGCCGACAACCGTTAATGGTCTGGTTGGCAAGTACGGCGCACAGTTCGACAAGGCTGTTTCTTCTGTAAACAGCAGCCTGCAGGATGCCGGCGTAAATGTTGAGATCGCTGTAAAGTCCGGCGATGTTGCTGCTCTGCTGAACGGCGCGTCCAATGTAACTGTTGGCGCAGCTGCCGGCACTTACACCGCTACTTTCGAAGTTGCTGATGCTGAATACGATGCAGTTGTTGCATATGTAAAGGCTGAAGTTGCAAAGAGCGACAAGCTGGCAAACAAGGAAGTTGAAAGCGTAGAGACCACCAAGACTGTTACCGTTAAGGGCGCAGCTGCTGGCACTGCATCTTTCAATGTTGAGCGTGACGTTGTTGTTGTTCTGAAGGATAAGGAAACCACAACTTCCACTTCTGAAACAACTGATACTACAGAGACCACTGTAACAACTGCAACTGGCTCTGACACAGATACCAACACGCAGACTACTGTAACAACTGTATCTGGCTCTGAAACAAACACTGAGACGAATACTGAGACCAACACCAATACCAATACAGAAACTAACACTGAGACCAACACAGAAACCAATACTGAAACCAATACTGAAACCAATACTGAGACCAACACAGAAACCAATACCGAAACTGGAACCGGCACTGGCACAGGTACAACCGAGACTCTGCCGACTGGCGTTTCTTCTGTAGAGGTTAAGCTGGTTGACGCTGAGACCGCTGAGGACATCTACCTGTCCAACGAAGAGTCCTTCGACGTTGCTGGTTTGATCGAGTCCGTAACTCTGCACCTGGAAGACGGTACTGACTATCAGGTACAGGATCCGGCAACTGCAATTGACTTTGCAATGACTCCGGCCGAGGCTTATGCAACTGTTGACCAGAAGGCTGGCGCAGGCAAGGTTTACTTCAACGGCGAAGTTGGTCTGAAGTACAAGGGTGAAGAAGATCTGACCATCAGCGAAACTGTTAAGGTTGCTGTAGCTCTGAAGGGCGACACAAACCTGGATGGTAAGGTAACAAGTACTGACCTGTACGACACCATGCTGTACATCGCACTGAAGGGTGCTGGTGAGAAGGAATACTTCGACACCGTAAAGAATGGCACTGCACTGGAGACCAAGCTGGCTTACCTGGCATCTGATATTGATACCGAGTCCAAGGCTGGCGCAAACACAGACGATGCTAAGCTGGATTCCACCGATATGCTGTACACTCAGGTATACCAGGCATACAACGGTGCTGGTGAACACATCGACTGGGCAGAGGCTCTGAAGATCGCTAACGGCGGTAAGTAAGAATCTCTTTTCCCGCAACTCTTATTTAAGCTTGTATATGTTGGTGGTGTGAGGTGCATATCACACCGCTGATATATCACATATAATTTTATTCTTGAAAGGAAATAGAAACAATGAAGACTACATTGAAAAAGACAATGGCAGCTCTTTCTGCTGCTGCTGTTGTAGCTGCATCCGCTGCTGTTATGGCTATTCCGACAAGTGCTGCAGGTATGTCCCTGACTATCGGTAGCGCAACTCTGACCGAGTCTGAACTGAAGGCTGCTGATTACAAGGTAACTCTGCCGATCGGTTCTACCGCTGAATTCAACAGCGTAGGCGTAGGCGTTACCCTGGGTGAAGGCCTGTCCTATGTTGAAGATGGTATGGAAACAACTGCTAAGGGCGCATCTGGCCTGGCAGTAGAGAGCAACGGCTTCGTATTCATGCCGTTCAGCTATGCAAGCGTTCCGCTTAAGACCCTGAAGCCGGGTCAGTTCGCTCAGATCACCGTTAAGGTAACTGACGCAGCTAAGGCTGGCGACGTATTCAACCTGACCATCGCTGGTAAGGATTCTGACGGCACTGTTATGGAATACAAGAACGGTGTAACCGGTGAAACTGGTGAGGCTGGTTCTGGCGCAGGCACCATCACTATCGTTGCAGATGCAACCGATGCTCCGACTGAAGCACCGACAACTGCTCCGGTAGCAACTGGCACAACTGCTGCTACTACAACCACTAAGAAGGCTGCTGCTGCTAAGTCCACTTCTTCTCCGAAGACTGGCGACGCTCTGCCGGTAGCTGGCGTAGCTGTAGCTGTAGCTGTAATCGGTGGCGTAGCACTGGTAGCTAAGAAGAGAAAGTAAGCTTTCGCTGCGATAGCAGCAAATAGCGCAACTGAATCTTAACGCATTTTATGCGTGAAAAGAGGACATCTCCTTCGGGAGGTGTCCTCTTTGTTTTTTTCGGCGCATAGAGTATAGCGAGGTGATAGCATCATGATCGCAATTTATGCCCGTCAGTCGGTGGAGCGCCCCGATTCCATTTCCATTGCCATGCAGGTGGAACACTGCCGCCGCATCTGTCCTGTTGAGGCGGAGGTGCGTGTGTTTACTGACCGGGGCTTTACCGGAACCAACACCCACCGCCCGGCGTTCCGGAAAATGCTGGAGGCGGTGGAACAGGGCGAAGTGAAAAGCGTCTATGTGTATAAGCTGGATCGGATTTCCCGTTCCCTCTGCGACTTCGCCGCAATGATGCAGACATTCCGCCGCCGGAATGTGACGCTCCACTCCGTCCGGGAGAGCTTCGACACACGGACGGAGATCGGCGGAATGCTGCTGAATCTGCTGATGATGTTTGCGGAGCTGGAGCAGAAAACCATTGCCGGCAGAGTCCGGGATAATTACTACGCCAGAGCCGCCCAGCAGCTGGCACTGGGCGGAACGCCGCCGTATGGATACACCGGGAAAAACGTCCGCATCTCGAACCACACCGCCACTATTCTGGAAGTTCAGCCCGACGAGGCGGCGCAGGTGCAGGCGTTTTATACGGGCTACGGCATCGCCGGGCAGAACGTGGAACAGCTGGTGCAGGCGGCAAACCGTTCCGGCAGCCGTACCCGAAACGGGGCGAACTGGTCGAACAGCGCCGTTTTGCGTATCCTGCGCAGCCCGGTGTATGTCCGGGGCGACCTCCGGAGCGCTGTCTTTTTGCAGGAACAGGGCGTGGAACTGACCCATCCGCTGGAACAGTACTGCCAGGGCAACGGCTACCTGGTCTACGGCAGTCCAGCCGCACGCCACGGCGCAAAGCTGACCCGGCTGCAGGGAGAACATATGGCGGCAGGGCTTCACCCCGGCATCGTGGACAGCGACCTGTGGCTGAGCGTCCAGGAACGGCTGGCGGCTCGTGGCGGCTGTACCAACCGTGGCACAGGTCATCGCTCCTGGCTCCAGGGGCTGGCGGTTTGCGGTCTCTGCGGCGCACACTGCTACGCCCGAAATAACGGCAAGGGCGCAGCGTATACCTATTTCGTCTGCCGGGGCAAGCGCCAGGGCATCTGTCCCGGCATCCCCGGTCTGCGCACCCAGTGGGTGGAGGACGCCGTTTCGCCCATTCTGGCACAGCAGGCAGAACAGCTTTTGCCCTATGCGGAGACAACGCCCCGGCTCGACCCGGCGGCGGTGGCGCTGGAGGAACTGGAACAGCGGATGCGCTGCCTGGCGGCGGAATTGTCCCAGCCCACGGCGGCGGCAGATTTTCTCCGGGAAGAGCTGAACCGCCTGGCACAGGAGCGCCGGGAACTGGAACAGCAGCTGCGCAGGGAATCGACCGGACGGACGGAGACACCTGCCGGCAGCTGGGCGGCGTGGTGGGAGACTGCCGGGCTGGAACAGCGCAGACAGGCGGCGGCATTGCTGCTCCGGGAGGTGCGGCTCTATCCCGACCACGGCGAGGCGGTTTTGCACTGAAAATGTGCCAACGCCGCACCGCCGCTCCGGGAAAGGTTGCACCCATGACCGCCGGGGAGATCATCGCAGACACCATTTGCAACATTCTCGAAGAGAGGAGACTCGCCCATGAACGACTTGACAGGTGAGCGGATCGGGTTTGTGGTGACCGGTTCGTTCTGTACCTTTTCCGCCGCATTCGCAGAGGCGGCAAAGCTCCGGGCAGCCGGGGCAAAGCTGACGCCGATCTTTTCCGAACACGCCGCCGGGACGGATACCCGTTTCGGAAAGGCGGCAGACCGGGTGGCAGAGCTGGAGGAGATCTGCGGCAGAAAAGCCATCCGCACCATCCCCGACGCCGAACCGCTGGGACCGAAAAATATGCTGGATCTGCTGGTGGTTGCGCCGTGTACCGCCAACACCGCCGCCAAGCTTGCCTACGGCATCACCGACAATACGGCAACCATGGCGGTGAAATCCATGCTCCGGCGGCAAAAACCGGTGGTTCTCGCCGTGGCAACCAACGATGCCCTGGGCGCATCGGCGAAAAACATCGGGCTGCTGCTGAATACCCGGCACTATTACTTCGTTCCCCTGCGCCAGGATGCGCCCCGGGAAAAGCCCACTTCCCTGGTGGCAGACTTCTCCCGGCTGCCGGAGACGGTGGCGCTGGCACGGGAGGGCAAACAGATTCAGCCCATTTTTGGATGAAAACCGGGTCAGACAGCAGGTTTTTTGCAGAGATCCGGCGCTTTTCCCGAAAATTCCGGCAGTCGCCACACGCAGGACACAAAACAGAAAACTTTATGTGATATACTGATCGGTAGGGTCTGGCTCGTCCGGACTCTGCCGATTTTTGGGATAGAGGTGTTCTGTTTTGGCATGGATCATATTAAAACAGGCGATACTGATGCTGCTGCTGAATGTGGTGGGCATCATCGCCTATCGGACAAAGGTCGTCGATAAAAACGGCGGCAGGCAGTTCTCCAACTTCGTGCTGGAGATCGTGACGCCGGTGCTGGTGGTGAACGCCTATGCCGATGTGGAGTATGAGTCCCGGCTGGTGGTGAATATGCTGTGGACGTTCCTGCTGGCTGCGGCGGCGTATGGGATATTCATTGCGGCGGTGTATCTGCTGATCCGTCCGAAGCCGGGGCGTGAGACGGAGATCGAGCGTTTTTCCGCCATCTACAGCAACTGCGGCTTTATGGGCATTCCGCTCGCCAGCGCCATTCTGGGGAATGAGGGTGTGTTCTATACCACGGCATTCCTGAGCGTGTTCTTCTGCTTTGCCTGGACGCATGGCATCATGCTGCTGACCGGGCAGCACGACCGGAAGGCTCTGCTGAAAAAGCTCTGTTCGCCCACCATGATCGGCATTGTCATCGGACTGCTCCTGTTCTTCTTCCGCATTCCGCTCCCCGATCTGCTGGAAAAGACCTTCGGCTATGTGGCAAGCATGAACACGCCTATGGCGATGGTGGCGTCCGGCATCAGCGTGGCGCAGGCGGACCTGTTCCATGCGCTGAAAAATCCCCGGGTGTACTACGTCAGCGCCGTAAAGCTGCTGATCGTGCCGCTGCTCCTGGGGCTGCTGTTCCTGCCGCTGGGCTTTATTCCCCAGGAGATCCGCCTGGTGGTACTGCTGCTGATGGCTGCGCCCTCTGCGGCAATGTGTACGCTCCAGTGCCAGAAGCACAGCATGAACGACGCCTATGCCTCCCACATTTTCGCCGTCACCACTCTGGTCTCCATGCTGACCATGCCGCTGGTGGTAAAGCTGTTCACCTGGGCGGCAGAAAAGTTTTGAAGAATCGTTTCCCTCTGTGAGGCGAGCAGTTTTCCTTTTTCTGGGCGAAAGAAAAACTTGGCATATGGTCACTCCGACAGGGAAAAATATACGATTTTCAAGAAAAATATACGATTTTCACGAAAACAGATTGACATTTCCATGACAAGTATGGTACAATGAAAGCATATGTAGATGGGTACGGGCACAGGCAAACACTCCGGTGTACCGGAAAGTCGCATAGAATACAACAGATACTATTTTGAAACGCAGGAGGTACTCTATGAAATTTTCTGACGGACTCTGGCTCAACCAGAGAGGCTATGACGTTTCCTATGCTGTTCAGGCGTATGATGTCACAACCACAAAGAACACCATCAAAATTTATGCAACATCCAGTGCGATCTGGAACCGTGCGATGACACTGGGCGGCGTGACCTTTGAGATCACCTATACCGCCGTTGCACCGGACGTGATCCGTGTGCATATCTGCCACCACAAGGGCAGCCTGAAGAACAAGCCCCAGTTTGACCTGAATCTGCCGGAGGGCTATGTGCCGGATGAGATCCACGAGGAAGAGGGCTTTGTTTCCATGACTGCCGGTCATACCACAGTCAAGGTAAAGAAGGGCACAGACGGCTGGGACGTGTCGTTCTCCCGTGACGGAAAGCGGCTCACCGGCGGCGGCTGGCGCTCTACCTCCTATATCCAGGAGAACAAGTTCCACCGTGACGCACGCCTGGCTGTCCAGACCGATGACGATTTCTTCAACTATCCCCAGGACGCACACAACACCTTTATCCGGGAGCAGCTGACCCTGGATGTAGGCGAATGCGTCTATGGTTTCGGCGAAAAGTTCACCACCTTCGTGAAGAACGGTCAGAACGTGGAGAACTGGAACTCTGACGGCGGCACCTGCTCCGAGCAGAGCTATAAGTGCATCCCGTTCTATATCACCTCCAACAAGTACGGCGTGCTGGTCAACACCGCAGACAAGGTCTCCTTTGAAGTGGCATCTGATACCATCAACAAGGTCTCCTTTACCGTACCGGGCGAAGAGCTGGACTACTTCTTCATCGGCGGTGAGAATCTGGAAGAGGTTCTGGTGAACTACACCGATCTGACCGGCAAGCCGGCACTGCCGCCGGCAAAGACTTTCGGTTTGTGGCTGTCCACCTCGTTCACCACCACCTATGATGAAGAGACAGTTACCTCCTTCATCGACGGCATGGCAGAACGGGATATTCCGCTCCAGATGTTCCACTTCGACTGCTTCTGGATGAAGGAATACCAGTGGACTGACTTCGAGTGGGATCTGGATCAGTTCCCGGATCCGCCGGCAATGCTCAAGCGTCTGGCAAGCCGTGGTCTGGGTCTGTGCTGCTGGATCAACCCGTATATCTCCCAGAAGTCCAAGCTGTTCGATATCGGCATGGAAAAGGGCTACTTCATCAAGAACCCGGACGGCAGCGTATTCCAGACCGACCTGTGGCAGCCGGGCATGGCGATCGTAGACTTCACCAATCCGGAGGCTGCAAAGTGGTTTGCTGCCGGCGTGCGCAAGCTGTGTGAGATGGGCGTTACTGCCATCAAGACCGACTTCGGCGAGCGTATCCCCACAAAGGCAGTATACTACAACGGCGCAGATCCGATCCATATGCACAACTACTACACCTATCTGTACAACAAGACAGTATTTGAGGTGCTGGAAGAATACTACGGCAAGGGACAGGCGTGCCTGTTCGCAAGAAGCGCCACTGTCGGCGGTCAGAAGTTCCCGGTACACTGGGGCGGTGACTGCTCCGCAGAGTACACCTCCATGGCAGAGACACTCCGTGGCGGTCTGTCGCTCTGCTCCTCCGGTTTCGGTTTCTTCAGCCACGATATCGGCGGATTCGAGGCAAAGGCATCTCCGGACGTTTACAAGCGCTGGTGTGCATTCGGTCTGATGTCCACCCACAGCCGTCTGCACGGTTCGACTTCTTACCGTGTGCCGTGGAACTTCGACGAGGAGTCCTGCGATGTGCTGCGGTTCTTCACCAAGCTCAAGGGCAAGCTGATGCCGTATCTGTTCGCACAGGCTGTCAAGACCCACACCACCGGTATCCCGATGATGCGTCCGATGGTCATGGACTACACCGACGATATCGCCTGCCGCTATCTGGATCAGCAGTATATGCTGGGTGACAACCTGCTGTGCGCTCCGGTATTCCGTGAGGACGGCGTGGCAAACTTCTACCTGCCGGAGGGCAAGTGGTATGACATCATCACCGGAAAGACCTATGAAGGCGGCAAGTATCATTCTGTAACCTGCACCTTTATGGAAATGCCGGTTCTGGCAAAGCCGAACTCCATCGTGACCTTCGGCGCATTCGAGAACCAGTTCGAATATGATTACCTGGACGGCGCAGACGCTATGATCTGCAGCCTGGAGGACGGCAAGACCGCTGAGGCAGCGATCTATGACACCAAGGCAAACCTGGTGCTGACCCTCAAGGCAAGCCGCAAGGGCAATGTCATCTCCATCGAGAGCAGCAACACAGACAAGACCTTTACCGTTTCTGTGGCTGGCACAGACAAGAAGATCACCATGCAGGGCGGCAAGGGCGAGATCGTACTGTAAAGGCAACACCGCACAAAGCCCGCCCGGCGGCTTTGTACGCAATCTGCTTGCTGATTTTCCGTCATACTGCACAGAAATCCCTTGACATACGACAGTATGCCTGCGGAATTTCTGTGCAATCTGTCGAAAAATCCGGCTTCGCATCTTACGCACAAGCTTTGTGCGGTGTTGCCTAAAAATAAGCCTCCTCTGAAAGCGGCGGCTTATCCGTAAATCAACGCAGTCATCAAATGGAAAGGCGGCAGTCATGGCAAAAGGAAAAACAAAAGACGGGCTGGAGTATCTCTGGACGGACAAAAAGCGTACCCTGTTCGGGCTGCCCCTGTCCTTTACCCGGTATTATCTGACGGAGAGCCGGCTCATCACCCGTGTGGGACTCCTCACCGTGGTGGAAGATGAACTGGACATCTATCGGATCAACGATAAGAAGATGGAACTTCCGCTGGGACAGCGGCTGTTCGGCTGCGGAACGATCATTCTGTTCAGCAAAGACGTAGATACACCGGAAAAACACATTCACTCCATCAAGAATCCCCGTGATGTCTCGGATCTGATTACGGTGCTCATCAATGAACAGCGTGACCGTTTCGGCATCCGTGGACGGGATATGATGGGTCCGGCTGGTATGCCGCCGGAAGCATGGGGAGATAACGACTGCTGTAACGACTAAGCAGTCTGTCGACCATGCGAAAAAGAGAAAAGGAGGTCCTGAACACATTGCTTTCTTTTATCACAGAAAAGCAGTCCTCGTGGGAAAAATTGCAGGCGGAGACCCGTCCGATCTTTATCTACGGGATGGGCGATGGTGCAGAAAAGATCATGCGTGTCTTTCGGGAAAAGTCCATTCCGCTTGCCGGCATTTTTGCAAGCGATGAATTCGTGCGAGGCCATTCGTTTGCAGGCTATAAAGTGCGGAAGCTTTCCGAGATCGAAGCACAGGTAGACGATTTTGTCATTGTTCTGGCGTTTGCCGCCGGATACCAGTCTCTGGTGGACAAGATCGTGGAGCTGGGACAGCGCCATACCCTGATCGTGCCGGATGTTCCGGTGGCAGGCGGCGGACTGTTCACCTATGACTACTGCGTGGAACACGCTGCGGAGCTGGAAGAGGTATACGAGATGCTGGCGGACGATGAGTCACGCCGGGTGTATGCCAACATCATCAACTTCCGCATCAGCGGCAATATCCGCTATCTGATGGACGTGACCACGCCGAAAACGGAGATTTACCGCAAGATCATCCGGCTCACACCCAACGAGGTGTATGTGGATCTGGGAGCGTATAACGGAGACACCATCGAAGAGGTTCTCCAGCACACCCGTGGCAAGTACATCCGGATCTATGCGGTAGAACCGGACCGGAAAAACTTCAAGAAACTGTGCAAGTATCTGGACGGCATGAACTATGTCTATGCGTATAACGCTGTGGCATGGTGTCTGGATACCACGGTGCCGTTTTCCACCAAGGCAGGACGGCAGTCTGCTGTCTCTGCCTTCGGGCAGGAGATCGACGCACGCTCTGTGGACAGCATCCTCCAGGGCAGACCGGCGACCATCATCAAAATGGATGTAGAGGGCTGTGAGCGTGAGGCGCTCTGGGGCGCATCCCAGACCATCGCACACTTTTCCCCGAAACTGATGGTTTCGCTCTATCACCGGAATGAGGACATCTTCGCCCTGCCGCTGCTCATCCGGCGGCTGAATCCGGGCTATGACCTGTATATCCGGCATCAGCTGTATATTCCGGCATGGGAGACCAATCTCTATGCCGTACCCTCACAAAAGAATTCTCTGGCGTGAGCAGGTTCTGCAATAAAAAAACAAACGCACCATGCGGCTTTTCTGCATGGTGCGTTTTTGCTTGTGTACGCTGTAAAAAAGCGCTGTGCCGGTTTTCTGCACAGTGCTTTTTGTTTTATTTCATGGGTTTCCGCTGTCTTACTTTGCCAGAGCCTGTTCTGCGGCAGCCAGCTTTGCAGCGCAAACGAATACGTTCATTGCCATCTGGAGTTCTTCCTCGGTGGGGAATGTGGGGGAGATACGGATGTTTTCATCCTCCGGATCTACGCCGTGGGGGAACGATGCGCCGGCGCCGGTCAGAACTACGCCAGCCTCCTTGCACAGAGAAACGATGCGCTTTGCACAGCCCTTCTGGTTGAAGGAGATGAAGTAACCGCCCTGGGGGTTGGACCAGTTGGCGATGCCCAGGTCAGCCAGTTCCTTTTCCAGGGTGTTTTCTACGATCTGGAACTTCGGAGCGATGAGCGCCTTGTGCTTTTTCATGTGTTCTACCAGGTTCTCGAACTTGCCGCCGAAGAAACGCAGGTGACGCAGCTGGTTCATCTTGTCGTATCCGATGGTGGAGAATCCCAGCGCCTTTTTCAGATATGCCAGGTTGTTCTGGCTGGCTGCGATCATCGCAATACCCGAACCCGGATGTGTGATCTTAGAGGTGGAGGCGAACATATAGCAGATATCCTCGTTGCCGGCTTTCTTTGCCTCTTCCAGCAGGTTTGCCTGTACCGGCGGATTGTCTACCAGGTGGTGTACGCAGTAAGCGTTGTCCCAGAAGATACGGAAATCCTTTGCCTTGGGCTTCAGTGCCGCAAAGCGCTTTACGACCTCGTCGCTGTATACCACGCCGCCCGGATTGGAGTACATGGGTACGCACCAGATCGCCTTGATGGTGTCGTCCTCAGCCACCAGCTTTTCCACGATGTCCATATCCGGACCGTTTTCCTTCATGGGAACGTTCACCAGCTCCATGCCCAGGAATTCGCTGACTGCAAAGTGGCGGTCATAGCCCGGTACCGGACAGAGGACCTTCACCTTGTCATACTTGCCCCAGGGCTTGCTGCCCATGACGCCGTTGGTCATTGCCAGGGACATTGCCCAGTACATGATGTTCAGGCTGGAGTTGCCGCACACGATGACATCTTCCGGCTTGACGCCCAGCATGGGAGCGAAGAATTCCTTTGCCTCCGGCAGTCCGTCCAGGCAGCCGTAGTTGCGGCAGTCCAGTCCGTTGGATGCCTTATAGTCATCCTCAGCCAGGCAGTCGGTGATGCCGTTGGTCAGATCCAGCTGTTTCGGCGACGGCTTGCCACGGGACATATCCAGTTTCAGACCCTGTGCCTGAAACGCCTCGTACTGCTTTTTACAGTCAGCGGCAAATGCTTCCAGTGCTTCTCGATTCATCTCTGCTACTCTCATGATTTCTCACCCGGTCCGCATCCCGGCGGACACTGCTCCTTTTGCATAAATTTGGGGAGTCGTTCCCCGGAATTAAGACATACTCCGTGCGCAGGCAGTCCTGCACACACTGCAATTCTTATTATAACACATCTTTCACTGGAGTGCAAGTGTTCTCCGTGAAAAAACACTCGTTAATTTTTTACGCACACCGTGGAAGAGAAAGACAAAAGCAGCCCTTCCGGAATGGGAAGGGCTGCGGTATGAACGGTTTGCGGTCAGACCAGACCGCCACGCTGGTAGAATCCTGCCTGGATGATATAGGTGCAGCCGCTGAGGAAATGATAGCGGTCACCGATGGGACAGAGCAGGATAGACTGGGCGAATGCCTCGCCGGCGAATTCCTCCGCTGTTTTGCGGATCAGTTCCAGATGCTCCGGCGTAAAGCCGAAGCCGTAGAGGTTCACGTGTTCTGCGGCGTACAGGCAGTGCAGTGCCTGGAGCATCACGCAGAATTTTTTCACCGTCTCTGCGGCAATCTCCTGTAAGGGCTGGTCGGTCTCTGCCGCCGTCAGCAGGGATGCCGGCGTGAGCCGGGACAGGTCGCCGTTCAGCGCCGCAAACAGTGCCGGGGTGTTCTCTTCGGAGAAGACCGGGCGGATCTTGTCTGCCACAGCCTCTGCGGAAAGCTCTGCCCGGACGCTGCCCCTGGGATAGCCCTCCATGGCTCTGCCGTCCGGATCGACGCACAGACGCTCGATAAAGGCATCTCCGGCAGCTGCTGCCAGCAGGGGCGTGTTCCCGTTGATGGGGATGGCGTGATAGCTGCCGCTGTCCCAGTACAGGAATACCTGGTTCTCCGCCTTGGCGTGGATCTCGTTGTAGTGCAGTCCTGCCATGGCAAATTCCATGACGGCGCTGTTGATATAGACCGGCAGGTGCAGGCTGTCCTCCAGCGCCTTTTGCAGCGCCGGAAAGACCGGACAGGTCTCCGTACCTTCCTCCAGCCCCATCATTTCATAGGCAGAGGGCATGATGCCCACGCCGATACCCAGGAGATTCTCCCGGGAGAGACAGCTGTTCTGGAGCATTTTTTCCAGGATGTCGTCCAGCAGCGACACCAGCTTTTCCGGTGTCATGTCACCCTCGTGGGCGATCAGCTGTTTATCCAGCGCTGCCGCATTTAAGGTAGTCAGACCGATGGAGACTTCCTTTTCGTCCACGTAGATGCCCACTGCAAATTTATATGTTTCATTGATGTCCAGCAGGATCTTTCGTCTGCCCTTGCGAACCTCGCCGCTGGGGTTCACCGGCTCTTCGCCGACCTCTTCCAGGATGTGCTGGTCGATCATTTCGTTGGTGATGATCGTCACTGCCGCACGGGTGATCCCCAGAATTGCCGAAATGTCCACACGGGAGATGGGACCCTGTTCCCGGACAACCTTCAGGATCTGCATCCGGTTGCGCCGTTTCAGATCCAGTTTACTGATACCGCAGTCATTCATGTTTTTCTTCCTCTTTTTGAAATCAGATTGCTGAGCGTGTTTCGCAGGATTCCCGTTCGGGATGCTGTGCAATCTGCACACGGCTAAATACGAAACGGACGCTTATTTATCTATTTTACCATATGCAAAACCGGTTTGCAAGGTGTCTGCGGATTTTGCTTAAAAATTTACAAAAATGACACGGAACGGAACAGGTTATGCCACAACCGAAAAAAGATAGAAAAATGCGTGAGAAAATTCGGACACCGGCAGCGAATGCAGTTGGAACTGCGGAGAAATTGGAAGAGCGTTGATTTTGTTTGTTCATATTTTTGCTTAAAAAGGTGTGCCGGACTTGAAAAAGTAAGTTGCAGGCTTGATGGAAAGTCTGATTCCCCTGTCCCGAAAGGACAGGGGGATAACCCCTCAGTCAAGCCTACGGCTTGCCAGCTCCCCTGTTAGGGGAGCCTATGAACAAGACAAGTTCTACAGGTACTTTAATATCGAAAATCCACCTCTATAAAAATTGATTTTCTTTCCCCGACTTGACAAAACCGCCGAAAATGGGTATAATAAAAAGTAATCAACTTTTTTATGATGCTATTATGCAGAATGTTCACAAAGTGTTGCATTCTGCACAGTCGGGGTAGATGGGCAGAGCCGCCGGAGATTTCCGGTGCAGTTTTGCCGGCACGAGAAACGCAGCAGAGACAGCCGAGACGGAATTGCCCCGGGCTGTCCCAACCGAGAGAGGACTGATAAGATGAAAAAAGAAACACTGTTACACTCCAAGAAGATCCAGAAAATGATTACACAATATAAGCACGATATGCAGCTGGTGGATCAGCTGACTGCCGATGCAGCGCCCCACTATGAGATCGAGCAGGAACTCTATGTGAAACATGAGGTAAAGCGTGGGCTCCGTGACCTGGACGGCAAGGGCGTTCGTGCCGGGCTGACGACTATTAGCAAGGTATCTGCGACCCAGATGGTGGACGGCAGGGAAGTGCCTGCGCCGGGACAGCTGCTGTACCGTGGCATCCCCATCGAAGAGCTGGTGCAGGGCTTTATCACCCATGACCGCTTTGGGTTCGAAGAGATCGTCTATCTGCTGCTCATGGGACATCTTCCGCAGGAGGAACAGCTCCGCCAGTTCAAGGGGCTGCTGGCAGACTATCAGGAACTGCCCAACCACTTCAACAGCGGCGTTATTATGAAGATGCCCAGCGACAATATCATGAACACCATGGCGAAGTGCGTCCTGGCGCTCCACGCCTATGACCCCAAGCCAGATGACACCAGTCTGCCCAATGTGATGCGGCAGTGCATCCAGCTGGTGGCACAGTTCCCGTCTCTGGCGGTGTTCGGCTATCAGGCATCCATGTACTTCCGGAACGACAAGAGTATGCTCATCCGGAATCCCGACCCGAACCTTTCCATTGCGGAGAATATTCTGTATATGATGCGCCCGGACGGCAAATACACCCGTCTGGAGGCAAAACTTCTGGATCTCTGCCTGGTGCTGCACGCAGAACACGGCGGCGGCAACAACTCTGCCTTTACGGTACACGTGGTCTCCTCCTCCGGAACGGATACCTATTCTACCATTGCGGCGGCGCTGGGTTCGCTGAAGGGACCGAAACACGGCGGCGCAAACATCAAGGTCATGGAAATGTTCGAGGATCTGAAAAAGCACTGTCCCGACTGGACGGACGAGGACGCACTCCGGGTATATCTCCAGGGACTGCTCCGGGGCGAGGGCTTCGACCACAGCGGTCTGATCTACGGCATGGGTCATGCGGTCTACTCCGTCTCCGACCCCAGAGCCGTAATTCTGAAATCCTTTGTGGAACAGCTGTCCAACGAAAAGGGCTGCCACGACGAGTACCAGCTCTATGCGTCTGTGGAGCGTCTCGCCAAGGAAGTCATCACCCAGAACCGGAAGATCTATAAAGGTGTCTGCGCCAACGTGGACTTCTACAGCGGCTTTGTTTATCGGATGCTGGGGCTGCCCATGGATCTGTTTACGCCCATCTTCGCCATTGCACGCATCGCCGGCTGGTCGGCGCACCGGCTGGAAGAACTCATCAACTGCCGGAAGATCATTCGCCCGGCATATCTTTCCGTGGCAGAGCCGCAGGAATATGTGCCGCTGGAAGAGCGATAAGAGGAAAGACAGCACCGCAAAAGCTTTGTACAATGCTGCCATAGGAATTTCTGTGGTTTTTTTCGAAAAACACTTGCAATTTCTGTAAGAGTATGCTATAATACAATTATCTGATGCGTTGACATCAGGACGGATTCCGGAATATAGGTGTGCGGGTCCTGTGCAACAAAGCACCGTGAACCATGTCAGGCGGGGGACCGAGCAGCATTAAGCGGATGTGTTTGTGTGCCGCAGCAAACCTGCACACCTATGTTCCGGAATTTTTTGACGCAAAAATGCGTTTCTGCTGGGAGGTGTAAGGGTTGTATCAAGCATTGTATCGGAAGTGGCGGCCGAGGTCGTTTGACGATGTGATCTCACAGCCGCACATCACCACAGCGCTCCGGAATCAGATCCGGGAAGAAAAAACAGCCCACGCCTACCTCTTTACCGGCTCCCGTGGTACAGGAAAGACCACCTGCGCCCGTATCCTGGCAAAGACGGTGAACTGCGAACACCGCACCCCGGAAGGGAATCCCTGTCTGGAATGCGAGATCTGCCGGGACGCAGAGCGTGGAGCGCTGGCAGACATCATCGAGATCGACGCAGCGTCCAACAACAGCGTGGAGGACATCCGGGATCTCCGGGAAGGTACGGTGTATCTGCCGGAGCGCTGCCGCTATAAGGTGTATATCATCGATGAGGTGCATATGCTGTCTCCCAGCGCCTGGGGCGCTCTGCTGAAGGTCATGGAAGAGCCGCCGGAATACGTGAAGTTTATCCTGGCGACCACGGAGGTCCACAAAGTGCCGGCGACCATTATTTCACGCTGCCAGCGCTATGATTTCCACCGCATCCGCACTGCTGACATTGCGGCACGGCTCACCTATATTGCCGGCGAGGAGAACCTGTCTCTCGACCCGGCGGCGGCGCAGCTGATCGCACATCTGTCGGACGGCGGTATGCGTGATGCCCTGTCTCTGCTGGATCAGTGTGCATCCGGCGGCGACGCCATCACGGCGGCATCGGTCACAGCGGCTGCCGGAGTTGCCGGACGGGACAGCGTGTTTGCCATTCTGGAGGCTGTCCAGGCACAGGATGCGGCAAAGGCGCTGGAGATCACCGGGGCGCTCTACGACCAGTCCAAGGACATGGTGCGGCTCTGTGACGAACTGCTGGAACAGCTGCGAAACATGATGCTGTTGAAATCCGGGTCGGGACAGCCGGAACTGCTGACCTGTCTCCCGGACGAGCAGCCACGGCTGGAAGAGCTGACCCGTCAGCCGTCCCTGGATACCATCCTGCGGCAGATCGCACTGTTACAGGACTGCCGGGAGCGGATGCAGCGCAATCCGGGCAAGCGTGTGGAACTGGAAATGGCGCTGCTGCAGCTTGCCGTGCCGCATCTGGCTGCCCCGGTGCAGACCGCTCCGGTACAGGCTGCCGCTCCGTCTGCACCGCAGGTACAGCCGGCTGTGCCGGAAACGCCTGCCGCCCAGCCGGCAGAAAGCGAATCTCCGGCGGCGGAATCCAAGCCGCTGAAAGCCTCGGACTTCAAGCCGGTGGGCAACTGGGCAGACATCCTGGCAGCATACCAGGCAGTCAACCCGGCGGTCTCCGGCAGTCTGGCGGAATCCTCGGCGTTTGTGGCAGGGAATACCATGCTGATCGTGGCGAAAAACCGGTTTTTCCTCACGCTGCTGAAAAGCAAGGAAAACGCCGTTTCGCTCCGGGAGACTGTCAAGCAGTTCCTGGGCGTGGAGTATAACATCCGTGCCAAGTGCAGCGAGCCGGAACAGCAGGCATCCAAGGCGCAGAACCTGGTGCAGAAAGCCATGGCAAACCATCTGGATACGGCTGTGGAGAACGAATAATACTGTGAAAACCGCATCCGAAGTGATGCGAAAGACAAGACAGCGTTTGGATAGAGCTGATTTGTTTTGTGTGTTGCCTTAAAAAGAAAGGCAGATGTTCACAGAGCGGACAGAGGAGTGAAAAAGCAAAATCCCCCTGTCAGCTTTGCTAACATCCCCCTTTTCAAGGGGGACATTTTCAAAATATCAAAATCAGCGATAAAGCGCTGTGATATATTGCTATACTGAAAGGAAAGATTATCTCATGAGAGCAAGATTACCGAAACAGAACCAGGGCGGCGCCCAGAATATGAACGCAATGATCCGTCAGGCACAGAAGATGCAGGACGAGATCTCCGAACTTCAGGAGGACATCGAGAGTCGTGAGTTTACTGCAACCGCAGGCGGCGGCGCAGTCAGCGTAACTGTAACCGGCAAAAAGACAGTCAAGGCACTGGAGATCAAGCCGGAGGTCGTTGATCCGGAGGACATCGAGATGCTCCAGGATCTGATTATCAGCGCTGTCAACGAGGCAGTGAACCAGGTAGAGGCTACCACAGAGACAGAGATGAGCAAGATCACCGGCGGTGTTTCTCTGCCGGGTCTGTTTTGATCGGTAAGAATGGCTGGATACAATGCGCTTCCGCTGGAGCTTCTGGCGGAGGAGTTCGCAAAGCTGCCGGGCATCGGGCTGAAAACAGCACAGCGCCTGGCGTATTCCATCATCTCCCGTCCGGAAGAGGACGTGGAGCGGTTCGCCAACGCACTGCTTGCCGCAAAACGGGACATCCATTACTGCCCCTGCTGTCAGAATCTGACGGATCTGGAGATGTGTCCCATTTGTGCGGACGATGAGCGTGACCACAGCGTGATCTGCGTGGTGGAGAGTCCCAAGGATGTCACGGCGCTGGAACGCACCGGCGAATACACCGGAGTATACCATGTGCTGCACGGTCTGATTTCCCCCATTGACGGGGTGACGCCGGACAAGCTGCGCATCCGGGAACTGCTGGCACGGCTGCAGAGCGGCGAGGTACGGGAGGTCATTATGGCAACGAACCCCACCGTGGAGGGCGATGCCACCGCCATGTACCTGGCGCAGCTGCTGGAACCGCTGGGAGTCAAGGTCACACGTCTGGCATTCGGTCTGCCGGTAGGCGGCTCGCTGGAATATGCCGACGAGGTGACGCTGTTCAAGGCGCTGGAAAACCGGACAGCAATGTGAGCGCTGTTTTTACAAGAAATATTCGCCCTGTTCGTGGGGGATTCTCCGCAGGCAGGGCGATTTTTTATCATGTGGGATGAGAGACTTCTCAGTCAAGCCTAGCGACTCCGACCGCACTGCGTGCCACATCCTCTGTAGAGGAGCCAAAAGAAAAGAGGAGATGCCCGACAGGGCAGGGGAATATATTATCCTAGGGAAAACTTGTTCAACCCGTCCGGCGGAATTCGCTCGTTCCTCGCTGTCCGCCTCTGGCTTGCAAACGCCTTTGTTTGCCTTTTCCTGTGTGTGCAGTGTTGGCATTCTGGGTGTTTGTTCTGGGCGTGGTTTTTGTTTTTATATAGCGTTTGCCACGCAAAAAGTCTCCTCTTCTAGAGGAGATGCCCGACAGGGCAGAGGAGTCGATTTGTCCCTCTTGAAAAGAGAAATGTAGGGGGCGATGCCCAGCTCGTCGCCCAGTGGAAATGGCGACGGCAGACTTGCCAAGGATAGCAAGTCACATCGCCCCGTTCCCCTTTTTTGTAAGCTTTCCCAAAGAATTACCCTTCTTTTTTTCTTTACTGAAAAGAAAAAAAGAAGCAAAAAAAGAAAAGCTTATTGCCTACCCTTTTATAAAAAGGCGATGTATCACACGACTGGCAGTGTGATGCGATTAGATTACGCACAACAAAAATCCCCCGGAGGGGTAACAGGCGGCTGCTGCCGCCGTAACACTGCCCTTTTTGAACGTTAAATTGGGGCGAAAGGTCAGCGGCGACCCGCCGCATATGATAGAAAGGTACAAGTACAATATGATTACTGTTTCCAATGTCAGTCTGCAATTCGGCGGCGACACGCTGTTTAAGAATGTAGACCTTCAATTCAACCCCGGCAACTGTTACGGCGTCATCGGCGCAAACGGTGCCGGAAAATCCACGTTTCTGAAAATTCTCTGCGGTCAGCTCAAGCCCACCACCGGCGAGGTGACCATCCCCAAAAATCTCCGCATGAGCGTCCTCAAGCAGGATCACTTCGCCTACGACGCATACACTGTCCTGGATACCATTATCATGGGCAACCAGCGGCTGTATGACATCATGCAGCAGAAAGACGCTCTCTACGCCAAGGAGGACTTCACCGAAGAGGACGGCATCCTGGCATCGGAGCTGGAGGCGGAGTTTGCCGAACTGGACGGCTGGGAGGCAGAGGCAAACGCCTCTAAGCTGATCCAGGGTCTGGGTCTGCCGGAAAGTCTGCTCTATCAGCAGATGGCGGACCTGTCCGGTAACGAAAAGGTGAAAGTCCTGCTGGCGCAGGCGCTGTTCGGCAATCCGGATATCATCCTCATGGACGAGCCGACCAACCACCTGGACATTGACGCCATCGCCTGGCTGGAGGACTTTCTGTCCGAGTATTTCGGTACGGTCATCGTGGTTTCCCACGACCGCCACTTCCTTAACGACGTCTGCACCCACATCGTGGACATCGACTATACCAAAATCAAAATGTACGTGGGCAACTACGAATTCTGGTATGAGTCCAGCCAGATGATGCAGCGCCTTATCAAACAGCAGAACAAAAAGGTGGAGGATAAGATCGCCGAGCTAAAAACCTTTATCGCCCGGTTCTCTGCCAACAAGTCCAAGTCCAAGCAGGCGACTTCACGCCGGAAGCTGCTGGATAATCTGACCGTAGAGGAACTGCCGGCATCCAGCCGCCGCTATCCGTTTATCGGATTCGATATGGATCGGGAACTGGGCAAGGAAGTCCTCCAGGTCAGCGGCATTTCCAAGACGGTGGACGGCGTGAAACTGCTGGACAACGTCAGCTTTACCCTGGGACGCACCGACAAGGTGGCGTTTATCGGCGAGAGCGAGCAGGCGATCACCATGCTGTTCAAGATCCTTATGGAAGAGGAAGAGCCGGACGAGGGTACGTTCAAGTGGGGCGTTTCTACCTCTACTTCGTACTTCCCGGTGGACAATTCCGCTTATTTCAACGACAATGACGACTCCATCCTGGACTGGATCCGGCAGTATTCCACCGCAGACGAGACCGAGACCTTCCTCCGGGGATTCCTGGGGAGAATGCTGTTCTCCGGCGACGATATCTATAAGCCGGTAAAGGTGCTGTCCGGCGGCGAAAAGGTGCGCTGTATGTTTGCCCGGATGATGCTGTTCCACTCCAATGTGCTGCTGCTGGACAGACCTACCAACCACCTGGATCTGGAGAGCATCACCGCCGTCAATAACGGTCTGGTGAACTTCAAGGGCGTTGTTCTTCTGTCCTCCCACGACCACGAAATTCTGGAAACTGTGGCAAACCGCATTATCGAGATCACCCCGGACGGCTGCATCGACCGCCAGGGCACGTATGAGGAATACCTGGTCTGGAAAAAGGAAAACGGGAAATAGGGATAAGGCTGTTTCAAATTTTTTTGTATAACCCGGCGCTCTCCGGGCATACTGAAAGTGTGCCGTCCGGCGCATTGGTCCGGCGGTAACTTCCTTTAGAATTGGAGAGAACGTCATGGAAATCAAAAAGAAGAACAGCAACATCCACTGCTCCGTTACCCAGTGTAAGCACAACATGGTCAACGAGAACTACTGCGGTCTGGACTGCATCTGCGTGGGTACCCACGAGTCCAATCCCACAGTTCCGGAATGTACCAACTGCGATTCTTTCGTAAAGCGCAGCGGCGCTGAGGGCTGAGTCTAGGAATTCCGCCTGTGCGGTGAAAGCCGCCGGGAAAAGTGCGGCACCGCATTTTTCCCGGCTACATAGGGCTGGGCGGAAGAAATATCCGGCTGGTTTCGTCAAACTGCACAAAAAAACGGGTGCATAAAATTGCAAAACGGCAAAAAAAGGGGAAATCCCTTGTACATTGCATGGTTTTCGGGTATAATAAGAGAGTACTCAAGTTCCGAAGGAGGTAGAATTTTCATGTATGATAAAACGATGACGTTTTCTGTCAGTGATGAAAAAGAGATTGAGATGAAGAAAACGCTGATGCTTGTATATGATGCACTCACGAAAAAGGGATATAATCCGGTGAATCAGATTGTAGGCTATATCCTCTCCGAGGACCCCACCTACATAACCACGTATAATAATGCCAGAACGCTGATTCGTCACATTGACCGGGATGAGCTGCTCCAGGCATTGGTAAAGTCTTATCTGAATCAGTGATCCGGAGCGCATAGAACGGATATACAATAACGCATGGAAAAGCCGCACCGCAGGTCTGCGTACAAGCAGAAGACGGTGCGGCTTTTTGCTGTCCTCCCGTAAAAGACGATTGTGTGCGTCACGCTTTATCTACAGACCATTCCATAAATTCAAATAAGAATTGCACAGTACATTTGGTTTGTTTTATACATTCCGTCAATTGACAAAATATGCAAATCATGGTACACTGACTATAAGAAGGAAAATCGACCAAAAAGAACCAAACACACAAAAAGTGGGATGCCTATTTGTTGAACTATACAAATGGTGGCAAAAACCGTTGACGTAATTATATAAAAGTGCTATAATAAGAAGAGAAGATTTCGTGCGTTTTCCCACTTTGCATGGAGAGGATGGATATATCATGAAACGCATCCATAAAAAGATACTGGCAATTTTTACGGCAATATTGCTTGCAGTAACAACATTTGTGCTTGCAGGGGAAAAAACATTTTCAGCGTGGGCGGTGGACGATCTTGAGACCGTCGATGAGACCACATCCCAGACAGAAGGAAACATGGGAGATATTTATATCGGAAACGTGGAGATTCCGCTGGATCAGCTGATCCAGAATCATTATAAGGTCACAATTCCGGTAACCATGCCCAACAATACCGGGTTTTCGATCTTACAGTTTGGCGTAAAGTGGGACGTAACAAAAATGTCCGTCCAAGGCGCACGCTGCACCGGCGATATTCAGCTGCCTGTGCTGACGTTTTCGGATGACAAGCGGCAGATCTGGATGATGTTCCTGGAGGCGGACTGCAAGGAGACCAACCTCTGCTCGCTGACAGCACTGCTCAACAGCGATGTCAAAGTGGGCGATACCTTTACATTAGAGGGTGCATACAGCGACTATGCCGGAAACCCGGCGCAGTATACAGACCCGTCCATGAAAGCGCATGATGTCAACATCGTGTCCGGCTCGATCACCGTTGTGGACGATGTGGCATCTGAGGTAGACCTGGAGCTGGGCAGCGTAAAGGTCAGTATGCGTGATCTGGACGAACATGACTATATGGTAGAAGTTCCGGTCACAGCATCCAAAAATACGGGATTCTGTGACATGGTCTTTGGTTTCCGCTGGGACACCAGCAAGGTCACCGCAGAGCCGCCGTCGGGAGATACCCCGGAAGGGCTGTCTCTGATCCCGACCATTGACAACAAAAACGGCGTGGGGTGGATTCATGTCATCTCCAGCACGCCCTATACCGGGTCGGAGATCTGTACCCTGCGGTTTACGATTCCGGACACCGCAAAGCCCGGACAGTCTTTTGCCATCACGGGCTGTATGCAGAACGGAACACAGACCGCATCGGTCGCAAACCGTTCCGGTGCGGCAGGAACGCTTACCATACAGGACGGCAAGATCATGGCGGCATCCACACAGGCGGTCAATCCCTTTGCCTTCGGCAAGGTGGTGCTGCCGGAGATCAACGTGGCAATGGAGGATCTGGAGTCCAGCGACTATCTGGTCTCTGTCCCGATTACCATTACCGAGGGCAGCTGCTTTACCCAGTTGGCATTCGGCGTGAAGTGGGACACCAATGATCTGAGCATTGTCAGCTGTACCTGTGACGACACCAAAAATCTGGGCATGATGGAGTCCTATTATGAAAACGATGACGGCGTATGGCTGCAATTTTTGTATCGTGGGGCATATGATGCCTTTACCGGTTCAGAACTCTGTACGCTGACGTTCCGGGTGCGTTCGGATATTTCTCTGGGCGACAAGATCATTCTGACCCCTTCGGACACCAGCGATGAGGGCGACAGCATGATGATCGTCAGCACCAAGGGAACATACGGCGATCTGAATATGCAGAAGGGTTCGATCAAGCTAGTCAGCCCCGATGAGCTGACTGCTGCGGCAACGGTGAAGATCGGCGATGTGGAGATCACCGAATACAACCTGTGGCTGAAAAGCTATCTGGTGGATATTCCCATTACATTGAATCGAAACAGCGGCATTTCCGGCATCTCTTTCGGTGTTACATGGGACAAGGGCGTAGATCATCCCAGCTTGCTGGACAGCACGGATATTTCTGTCCTGGGCGTAAACAGAGACTTTACCACAGACCCGAACCAGGCGTGGCTGGAGTTCAACTGTGTAGACCCGTCCGCCGGTTATGTTTACTGGGATAATGATCTGGGCATTCTCAAGCTGCGCCTCAGTGAAGATCTGAAAGCAGGAGATGTGATCACCCTTTCCGGCGTGAGCCTGTCTACAGGCGGCGTGGTGGCGACGGTGGAATCCGCCGACGGCTCGCTTTCGTCTCCGGCGCTGGTCTCCGGTTCTATCCGCATTCTACCGAATCCGGACACCACGGAAACCACACCGGCAGAGACCACGGAAACCACAACAGAAACCACCACGGAAACCACAACTGCCATAGAGACAACCACTTCTGCGGAAGAATCGACCACAGAAACTACCACTTCGGCGGAGACGACCACCTCGGAAAGTTTCACCACCGAAGAGACAACGACAGAAACCACAACGACAACGGAAACTGCGACAGAATCCGAGACGACAACCACAGTTTCGGAAACGACTGCGCCGGCAACTACCACAAGTCACAGCACAACGGTTCGTGGGAATCGGCTGAACCGCACGACGCTTACCATTCGTGCCGGACAGACCAGCCGGCTGGAATTCTATCCGGCGGACGGCAGCGGCGAGGACTGCGTCTGGCTCAGCTCTGACCCCAATGTGGTAAAGGTTTCTCCCACCGGAAATGCTGCGCAGATCGAACTGGTCGGCGGCAGAACCGGCACGACGGAAGTCACTGTGCTGTATGCAGGGCAGGTGTATTCCTGCCAGGTCACTGTCCTGGCGGCAGACACCCAGTCCTCCGGCGATGTGAACGGAGACAGCCAGACCGATCTGAGCGACCTGGTAACGCTGAATAAGATCCTGGTGGGACAGGTCGCCCCGGACGGGGATGAGAGCCAGAGCGCCGATCTGAACGGTGACGGCTATGTGGACAGCCGGGACGCACTGCTGCTGATGCAGCTGTTAATGCAGCGTGGACTGCTCAGCTAGGGCGGCGAATAAAAAAGATTTTATCACACTTGTTTTTCTTTATTTTTCTCTTTTCAATCTGTGAAAAAGCGATGCAGGGCTTGCACAAAAGCCTGTCCTGCACCGCTTTTTCATTTTGCCGTGTTGTTTCCATGCAATTTATGAGCGGCAAAGGGTATACTGTGATTGTCTGTAGCATCGCAGCCGGCGCTGTCGTTGACTTTTCGAAAAAATTGTGGTACACTAAATAAGGTAAGGCAAACGCATTTTGCCTGCAAATTCTGTGGAAGGAGGAATGGCTGTGAATCAGTTTCGTGTGGGACTGCGGCGGCTGACATCGCACTGGAAACCGCTGCTGCTGTTTGAACTGCTGTGGAAAGTGTTGACTGTGCTGGTGATCGCCCCGGCGTGTGCCGGACTCATCCAGCTTGCTATTCGTGGCGCAAAGCTGAACTATCTCACCACATCCAACCTGGTGAAATTTCTCCGTTCGCCCTGGACCATTCTGCTGATCGCAGTGATCCTTCTGCTGGCGGCGCTGTATACCCTGTTCGAGATCTCGGCAGTCTGTACCTGTTTCCGCCAGCCCCGGCAGCAAGGTGTTCGGGTCACGCTGGGGCATATGGTGCGCTCCGGACTGCATTCCCTGGTGCATTTTTTTCGGGGCGGCGGACCGCTTTTGGTGCTGCACCTGCTGGTGCTGATCCCGCTCATGCAGTTTTCGGCGACTTCCGGTATTTTCACCGCAATGGGAATCCCGGATTTTTTCGCCTATTATATGACGAAAAAGGAATTTCTCCTGCCCATCTATGTGGCGGTGATCGTCCTGTGCTGTCTGCTCTCCATTCGCTGGATCTTTTCCAGCGTGCTGTTTACCCAGAACCAGTGCAGCTATCGCAGTGCCAGAGCCGCCAGCGCCGAGCTGGTACGTGGACGTTTCTGGAAAACGTTTTTCTCCGTGCTGTTGTGGAACTGCTGTTATTTTGCAGTGCTGCTGGCATTTTTATGCCTTATCATGCTGGGCGTGCTGATGGTGATTCACGGGACGGGAAACAGCAATGTCATCACATCCCAGGCGATGCGCATTTTGAAACTGCTGATACAGCTGGTGCTGTGGAGCTTTTCGTTCTTCGCAACGCCCATCTGCATGGCGCATCTGACGGCACTGCTGGAAAAGCGCTGCGCCCAGCTGCCGGAGGTGGCCCTGCCGGAACCCATTCCTCTGAGCCGGAGCGCAAAGCCCATTCGCCGCAGCACAGCGCTGGTGACTGCCGGCTGTTTCACGGTGGCAGCCCTGGGGCTGAACCTGTCCTATGTGTACAGCGTGTTCACCGGCAAGGCGAATTTCCAGCTGGCGCTGTTCCAGAATCCCACCGTTATGGCGCACCGGGGACTGTCTGCGGATGCGCCGGAGAATACGCTCTATGCGTTTTCCGATGCCATTTCCGTAGGTGCGGATTTCATTGAACTGGATGTGCAGCAGACCAAGGACGGCGTTTTGGTGGTGATGCACGACTCCAATCTGAAACGCACTACCGGCGTAAACAAGGACATTTGGGATGTGAACTATGCAGACATCCAGGATTTGGACGCCGGCAGCTGGTTTGACCCGGCGTATGCCAACGCACGTATCCCGACCCTGGAAGAGACACTGCAATTTGTGGACAAACGGGCAAAGCTGAACATCGAGATCAAGCCCACAAAGCACGGTTCGGATACCCTGGAGCAGGATGTGGCGAATCTTATCACGGAATATCACTACACGGATGCCTGCTATGTGACATCGTTTTCCTATGGTTCGTTGAAAAAGGTGAAAGAGGTGAATCCGGATATTCGCACCGGATATCTGATGAGCGTGGCATACGGGCAGTTTTACTCCCTGCAATATGCGGACGCATTCAGTCTGAACAAGGTGTTCGTCACCAGCCAGGTGGTCAATGCCGCCCACCAGCAGGGCAAGCAGATATTCGCCTGGACGGTGAACAGCGTGTCGGAGGTGCGCAGTCTGTGCAATCTCCACGTGGACAGTATCATCACGGACGATCCGGTCATGGTGCAGAATGTGGTTTCACGGGACAGCACCAGTGAGACCCTGCGGTCGGTGCTGGATTATTTTATCAATTAGGGTGTGCCTTGTGCTGGGATGCTGACATGGGATATGTAGGGGGCGATGCTCGCATCGCCCCTTAATTTCTGGAAACACTGTCCTAGGGACAACTCCCAAAAACCGTTCGGCGGAATTCGCTCGTGCCTCGCTGTCCGCCTTAGGCTTGCAAACGCCTTTGTTTGCCTTTTCCTGTACTTGTAATGTTGACTTTCAAGATATTTCTTGTGCAGATGGTTTATGTTGTTATTACGGCGTTTGCCACGCAAAAGGTCTCCTCTTCTAGAGGAGATGCCCGACAGGGTAGAGGAGTTGTCTTGCCAATAAGTTCTCCCAAGAGTTATTCTTCTTTTTTTCTTTACTGAAAAGAAAAAAAGAAGCAAAAAAAGAAAAGCTTTTCGCCTACCCTTGTTCTGCAAGGCAACGTATTACACGATTGGCAGTGTGACTCCTCAGTCAAGCCTACGGCTTGCCAGCTCCTCTGCAGAGGAGCCTTATATCGAGATATCGAGTTTTCTAAACAAAAATCCCCCGGAGGGGTCATAGGCAGCTTGCCTGCCGTGACGCTGCCCTTTTTTGAACGTTAAATTGGGGCGAAAGGTCAGCGGCGACCCGCCGCAAAATCCCGCCGCATTCTGAAAGGAAAAAGCCGCTATGCGCCTATTCACCGCTCAGCTCCCCACACATGAAAAATCTCTGGAACACGCCGCCGCCTATGCGCTCCTTACCCATGCAGTAGAGGTCATTTACCATATGCCCTTACCCGATATCGCACGGGATTCTCATGGAAAGCCCTATTTTCCGGCGCACCCGGAGATCTGTTTTAACCTCAGCCACTGCCGTGGACTGGCGGCGTGCGGCATCTCTGATGCCGTCCTGGGGGTGGACTGCGAATCCATCCGTCCTCTGCGGCCCGGCGTGCTGCACCGCTCTTTTTCGCCGGATGAATCCCGGTTTGTGCTGGAAAGCCCCGTGCCGGACGAATCCTTTTTCCGGCTCTGGACGCTGAAAGAATCCTTTGTCAAGGCGCTGGGAATCGGCATTTCCTATCCGCTCCACACGGCGGTTTTTGCCCTGGACGGCGAAACGGTCACGGCACACCCGGACGGCTGGCAGTTCCGGCAGTTCCGGCTGGAAAGCGGTCATGTGGTCTCCTGCTGTGTCTCGCCCGGGGATACGCTCCCGGCATTTCCGGAACATATCGCAATATAACGCCGCCTGTGGGTGTCGCCTTTGTAAAAAGTCACCCGTAGCGGCTTTTTTTCTTTGTGTAGAACGCCAAAAATCGCCAAATACGCTGAATAGAAATGGAAAGTTTACATTTCATTATTTTCAGTATGATATAATGGACAACAAGAGGAAATACCAGTTCTGCCGAAAGAGGCAGATCGTCAGGAAAAGGAGAAGAATGAAGATGGAGAAAACCAAACAAAGACTTGCCGGGGATACCCACAGCGGCGCCGGTCTGCTGAGACGGATGGCGGCGGCAGTGGTGTCCGTGGTTCTGCTGGTCACCGGGCTGTCGCTGCACAGCGTGGTAAATGCGGAAACTTCCCTGCCTGTGCTGGAGACCGACGTGACCCAAGGCACGTCGGACACCACGCTGGTGGGCATACCGGGTACGTATATCCAGCAGATCAGCGAGGCGCTGGAACTGATAAACAGTTACCGGAAAGAGGCGTGCGACAACGGCTATCCCAATCCCAGCACCGGCGCAGCGCTGACCTCCTCGGACTATGTGCCGATCCAGTGGTCGGATGACCTGGAATACATTGCACGAATCCGTGCGGCAGAGAGTTCTCAGACCATGGGTCATGTCCGCACAAACGGAAACAGCTGTTTCAACATCTATTCGCCTAACGGGATGCGCTCGTTCGGCGAGTGTCTGGCGTGGAACTACAGCAAGAACGTGCTGGACGGTATCGAACAGTGGTACGAGGAAAAATCGGACTATCTGAACAACACCGGCGGTGTCACCGGACACTATACCAGCATGATCGACCCGAAAAACACCCGGGTCGGCATCGGCACATTTTATACCAAGCTGGCACGGTATCCGAATACCACCTGTGCGGAGTATAATTCTGTCGGTTCCGGAAATTCCCTGGACTTCACCTATGGGGACTGTGTGCAGAAGATCGAGGTAAAAACTGCGGATCTGACATTTCAGCCGAAGGGGCTGGAGGAAATGACAGTGGGTGAAACACAGACGCTGGAACTGGAAATGTCCTATCAGCAGAAAAAGGGATTCCTTGCGGAAGAACCGATTTCGGCAAGCTGGCGCTCTTCCGATTCCTCTGTTTTGACGGTCAGCGGCAATACCGTGACGGCAGTATCCGCAGGCACTGCATCTGTTATCGCATCGGTAAACGGTACAGATTATGCCGCAGAAGTGACCGTGAAAGAGGCATCTCAGACGACAACACGCCCGGAACTGACGGATGACGAGCTTTACCTGTCATTTCACAATGTAGAATTGTCACTGGAAGAGCTGGAAAAGGCAAATTATATTGTCAATATTCCGGTGTATGCCTCCAGAGATTTTAACAAGATTCAGTTCAGCGTGAACGCAGATGAGCGGCTGGTATTTGACGGCGCAAGATTTGGCGCACTGTCGAGTGTACACAGCAGTCTGATTGGTTCCCGTACCACGTGTGTGGTACAGGGAGGCGCCGGGGATGACATTGCGGCAGGAAACGCAGGCGTTGTCGCTTATCGCCTGCCGGAAGATGCACAGCCGGGCGATGTCTATACGCTGGAGACCACAGCAGAAGAGACGATGCAGTGGTCAGATGCCAGCGGCAATTCCGGCGGCATCCAGTGCAGCGGCAATGTTTCCATCACCATTACCGGCGGCAGCACCTCTTCTGCAACAGTGACTACCGCTACCTCTGCGCCGGAGACTTCCACCACAGTCACTACCACGACCGCAGAGGCGCAGAAACTCCACGTGGCACTGCTGGATGTACAGATCAGCCGGGAGGATCTGGAGAAGAACCAGTACCGGGTCAAGCTGCCCCTGTATGTGCCGGATTCGTTCTCCTCGCTCCGGTTCGCCGTCCAAACCAGCAGCCAGCTGAAACAGGTGGGCTGTGAGATCAAGGACTGTCACGTAATGTCTGCGTCCAGTGACGGCTATTCCAGCTATTCCGTTTCCAGTCTGACCGGCGAGGATGTTCCCGGCGGCGAGATCGGCTGGATCACCTTCCAGCTGCCGGAGAGTGCGGCTGCCGGGGATACCTATTATGCCGATGTGCTGGCAGGCGCATCCAGCGGCTGGAACCGTTCTGACGGCACTTCCGGCGGCATTACTACCGGCAACGGTTCTATCCAGATCGTAGACCACACCACCACACAGACCACGGAAACTACATCTGTAACAACGTCCACAGAGACCACAACCTCTGCCGCACCGGGAAAGAATCTGACCGTTTCCGTGGGAAATGTTACCGTGACCCCGGAAGAATTGGCGGCAGAAGATAACATCGTAGAGCTGCCCATTTCCGCAGACCGGTCGTATTCTACCATCGCTTTCGGCATCACCTGGGACAGCCGTCTGACCTATGTGGAGAGCGGCGCAGATAAGGGCATGGGCATTGCCGGACAGGGTGACCGCTTTATCTGGTGGGCGAACAGCGCCGGCGGAAATGTGCCTGCCGGAAAGATCGGCTATGTCCGGTTCCGTCTGCCGGAGGATGCAGAGGACGGGGATGTCTATGTGGTGAACCTGTCTGCACGCTCTGCCGGCGGCAAGGATGCCCGCTGGACGGACAATCTCACCGGGCTGTCGGGCGTGCCGCTGACGGTGGGCGGTTCGATCCGGGTCGGTGCATCTGGGCAGACCACCACAGAGACGACAGTCTCCTCGGGGACCACAACCACCACAGCGGCAGTACAGAGCATCCTCTACGGAGATGTGAATGTAGACGGCAGAGTGGATATCACAGACGCTGTACTGCTGAATAAGGCGGTTTCCGGTGCAGTATCGTTCGACAGCCAGCAGCGGAGCAACGGAGACTGCGATGTCAGCGGCGAGATCAACGGTACGGACGCCATTCTGCTGATGCAGTTCCTGGCGCATATCATTGATACGCTGCCGGATCGGGGATAAGGCGTAATACAAACAGAACGAGCGGTTCTTCCCGGAGCGGAAGAGCCGTTTTTTGTATTATCTTGACTTTTCTAAAGAAATATGGTAAGATATATATGTTATCTTTGTGGTAAAAATATTTTGAAAAAATGAGAGGAAGATCTGACATGAAACAAAACACGATCTGGACAGGCGTCCTTGCCGTGGCATCGGCGTTTGCGCTGCTGCTGACCGGATGCGGAAAGTCACAGACTGCCGCCCGTGACACCTCGGCGAAACAGAACGAGTCGTCTTCGGCGGCTGAAACCTCTGCGGCGGAAGAGACAAGCCCGGCGGTGGAGCAGGCAGACTTTCAGCTGAAACCGTATGCCATGGACGGCGTGGGCTGTGCGGTGGAAGTGCCGGACAGCTTTACGGCGGACAGCAGCAGGGCGGCGATCTCCGGACACCTTTCCTTTAATGGGACGGAGACCGATGACTGCATTGTGGCAGCTGTCTATGATGCCAAGCCGGAAGAGACGTTCGATGCGTTCCAGGAGAACGACCTGTTTGAACTGCTGACCTTTTCGACCACACTGCCCCAGGTGCAGTATTTCCGGGAAACGGAGATCCCCAATGCGGACGGTGTTTCCTGCAAGGCGTATGTGGGAGAGACGCTGGGGACAATTGCCGGGAAAGATGCGTATGTGACCATCCTGGCGGCAAACTGCCCGGAGGAGAACAAGCTGTTCGTCTTTTCCATGCGGGACATGACCGGTGAATTTCAGAACTACCGGGACAAGTTGGCAGACCACATCTATCTGAACCAGAACGGCTATGTGGTGGAAAACGACCAGCTGACAGATGCGCCGGAACCGGAGCCGCTGTCCTATTCCAATGATGCCATCGGCTATCAGATCAGCCTGCCGGAGGGCTGGGAGCGGCTGACGGATACCAGCAGTTCCTACGGGCTGGAGACGATAACCTCCAGTTTCGACAACTACGACCTGTTCTTGAACCGTGACATGGACTATACGCTCATTGCAGCAAAGTCTATGAGCGTTTCGGATACGGAATTCTATGCCGCCATAAAACAGAACCAGTCTGCATGGGTCGGGGCAGGCGGAAATGAACTGGTAACCTCCAAGGAATGCACCGTGCTGGGCTATGCGGCATATCAAATGGTCATCAACCACAACGCCGGCGCTGACAAAACTTCCAGCGTGGCATGGTTCATCAACAAGACCGGCGACAATCCCGAAATGCTGGCGATCCGCTATTGCTACCAGGAGGACAGTGCGGCAGAATTTGCAGATACGCTGATAAACAGCATTACATTGCAGTAACGCTGCGGTCAGAAAGAACGACAAAAGCGGTTTTCCCCATGCAGGGAAAGCCGCTTTTTGGTGGTTGGACTGCCGTGGCGTCTGCGCAAACTATGACAAAGTTCCTTAAAAAGTTACAAAATAGATTTCAAAATTTGCCGGAAAAGGGTGCGGATTTCGTGAGATAGTCCCAGGATTCCACAGGTGATTTTGTGCAGATGTGCAAAAGTTCCGGAAAATCCGGTCGGAAAGTCTTGCAAAACGGTTACAAACGTGGTATAATAGCAATTGTACGGTGACCACCGCCCCGTGGACAAGTACTCGCTGGTCCGTGGGGAATTCACGTCTGCCGTCCGCTTTTGTCCGGTACACACGGACAGGGCGGGTGCAATGCAGGCGGCACACAAGTTCCAAGAGATGGCACATCTCGGGCGGATTGTCCGGACTGCGACAGATCCTCTGATCCGTCAGGACAATGCCGGCAGAGCGCAGTACACCTTTCCGCCTTCGGACCGGACAGGCGTGTGCCGCAAACTGTGTGGAATGGGAAATGGTACTTCCCGTATTCCTGCGGTGCATTGCAGCGGCAGTTCCTTGCCGTACTGCGATGCAGCGACTGCTGTCAGCGCAAACACCACAAAGGAGCGTTTTTATGCGTAAAAAAATCATGGCAGTCGTTTTATCCTGTCTTACTATTATTGGTTTGGTCGTTTCGTCCTTTGCCGTATCGTTTTCGGCATCTGCGGTCTCCGTGGACGAAATGACAAAAGCCGCTGTACAGATCATCTCCCGGAGTGAGGGTACTTATGGTACAATCAACCGGAATGACAACGGTGCGGTCAGCATCGGTATGTTACAGTGGCACGCCGACCGGGCGCTTCAGCTGATGCGTTCTATCGCCAATGCGGACACCGGTTCGGCACAGTCGATTCTGGGCAGCACCTTCTATAACGAAGTGATGACTGCCTCCAGCTGGAATTCCCGGACGTTCTCTGCGGCAGAGGGTACGGCAGCGTCAAACCTGCTGACCACTGCGGCAGGCAAGTCCAAGCAGGATGCGCTGGCGTACAGCGATGTGCAGGGTTATATCAGCGCTGGTCAGAATCTGGGCATTTCCAATGCCGGCGTTCTGGTCTACTATGCAGAGCTGTATAACCGGGGCATGGGCGTAGCGAGACGCATTCTGAATGCGGCTGCAAACGGAGGCGCTTACAGCAGTGTAACGCTGTCCAAGCTGCACAGCACGGCGCTTGCCAACAGTTCCAGCTATTACACCAGCCGTCTGAACAATGCGTACAACACCATTGTTTCTCTGGGCTGGGGCGATGCTGCGGCAACGCCCGGCGGCGACAACGGCAGCAGCGGTGCAGATACCTCTGACTTCTCAGAGAGCTATGCCGGTACATATACGGTAACTGCATCTTCGCTGAACGTGCGCAGCACACCGTCTACTTCCGGCGCAAAGGTCGGCACACTGCCAAGCGGTGCAAAGGTGACCGTATCCTCTGCCAACGGCAGCTGGGCAGCGGTTTCCTACAACGGTATCAGCGGCTACTGCTCTATGGATTACCTCAAGCAGGAGGCTGCACAGACCACAGCGCCGCCGCAGACGACTGCACCGGCAGAGACGACAACTACCGCAGCACCTTCGGATGCCAACTTCAGCGAAAGCTATGCCGGCACTTACAGCGTGACTGCATCTTCTCTGAACATACGCAGTGCGCCGTCTACGTCTGCCTCTAAGGTGGGCAGCATTCCCAACGGTGCAAAGGTAACAGTCACTGCCGCAGACGGCAAGTGGGCGGCGGTTTCTTACAACGGCGTCAGCGGTTACTGCTCCATGGATTACCTCAAGCAGGAGAGTGCGCAGACCACTGCAACTACAACGGCTGCACCGGAAGAGACAACTACAACCACAACGACTACAACTGCCGCACCGGATACAACGGCACCGGCAGAGACCACCGCAGCACCGACAACTACCACTGACATTGACATGGGTCGTGTGGACGAGAGCTATGTTTCGCTCTACGGCGATGTCAACTGCGATGGCACGATCGATATTCTGGATGCCGTTCTGCTGCAAAAGTATCTGAACGGCAGCGTACAGCTGAACTACACGCAGCTCGCCAATGCGGACTGCCAGAAGGACAGCGAACTGGACAACACGGATGTAACGGTGATTATGCAGTATCTGCTGAGAAGTTTCACTTCTCTGCCGGTTGCATAACACGACAAAACAATAAGACAGATAAAACGACAAACGCTGTACCCGGAGTGATCTGGGTACAGCGTTTTTTTGTGTTAGGATGTGTGTGGTTGTGTAGGGGAGTGATAGGATTCGAACTTGCGGGATTTGGGGTGAATTTGACGTAGTTTCGGGCTTTTTTTGGATTGGTTGCCATTTTTGGTTGCCATTGAAAATTTAGGGGAGGATTAAAAAAGTTGCAGGATCAAGTTTAATACTTCACTTTTCCCTCTGCCACTGCTCTGAGATGTGCACCGTAAGGACTCTTTCCATAAGCCTCAGCGGATTGGAGCAGGTCGTTTTTGCTGATCCAGCCGTTGATGAATGCAATTTCTTCTGGGGCTGAAATGGTGATTCCTTGGCGGTTTTGTATCATTTCTACAAAGTTTGCTGCATCAAGCAGGCTTGAAACGGTTCCAGTGTCAAGCCATGCAAAACCTCTTCCAAGCAGCTGCACATCAAGCAGACCGTCGTTGAGGTACATATCGTTCAGTGTGGTGATCTCCAGTTCTCCACGAGCCGAAGGTTTAACAGTATTTGCTCTTTCGCTGACGCCTGCCGGGTAGAAGTAAAGACCTGTAACTGCATAATTGCTCTTGGGATTTGATGGCTTTTCTTCAATGCTGAGCGCTTTGTTGTTTTCATCAAATTCAATGACGCCAAATCGTTCCGGATCGGGGACATAATAACCAAATACCGTTGCACGGCCGTTCTCTTCTGCATTTTTTACAGCAGATTTGAGCAGTGTTCGGAATCCGTTTCCATAGAAAATGTTGTCGCCCAGAACCATTGCGCCAGCCTCTCCGTTGAGAAATTTCTCGCCGAGAATGAAAGCCTGTGCCAGTCCATCTGGACTGGGCTGGACTTTATAGGACAGATTGATCCCATACTGACTGCCGTCACCGAGAAGTGCCTGAAACCGTGGTGTATCGTCAGGTGTGCTGATAATCAGAATATCCTGGATACCTGCCAGCATCAGTGTGGACAGGGGATAGTAGATCATTGGTTTATCATAGATCGGGAGCAGTTGTTTCGAGGTGACTTTTGTCAGCGGATAAAGCCGTGTGCCGCTGCCGCCTGCAAGAACAATTCCTTTCATATCCGATTACTCCTTTTCAAAACTGAAATGTATCCTTTAATCCAACCCACTTCTGATCCTTATCACTCAGATTCAGCTTCGTGCCATCTTTCAGTGCATAGCCCTCAGCAGAGGCGGAGCCATTATAATTTCCAACCAATTCTGGCCAAACGATCCCGATCTCCGGGTCATTCCAAGCCAGACCACCTTCGTCATTCGGATGCCAGAAGTCATCGCACTTGTAGCAGAATTCCGCAATATCCGAAAGTACCAGAAAGCCGTGGGCGAATCCCTTGGGGATCAGGAACTGCTTTTTGTTTTCTTCTGTCAGTTCCACACCATACCACTTGCCGTAGGTGTCAGAATCCTTTCTCAGGTCAACAGCAACGTCAAAAACACTGCCCTTGATGACTCTGACAAGCTTTGTCTGCGGAAACTGTTTCTGGAAGTGCAGTCCTCTCAGTACGCCCTTGGTGGAGCAGGACTGATTGTCCTGTACAAAGTCAATATGGATCCCAGCCTCTTCCATGTCTCTCTGGGAGTAAGTCTCCATGAAGTATCCACGATTATCGCCGTGAACGGTAGGGGTGATGACGCAAAGCCCTTCAATGCCGCCTACATTCTTTTCTACTGTAATCTGTCCCATTAGTCTGTAATCTCCTTCAGATATCTTTCCAGTGCATTCTTCCAATCCGGCAGGGGAGTGAAACCGTTTTCAATCAGTTTCGATTTGTCCAGTCTGCTGTTAAAGGGTCTTGCTGCCTTGGAAAGACCATATTCTGCTGTTGTGACAGGCACCACCTTGGTGGAATACCCAGCCTGCCGGAAAATCTCACAGGTGAAGTCATACCAGCTGATATAGCCGCCTTCGTTGGTGGCATGGTAATAGCCATACTTCTCGGTCTCCGCCATATCCACCAGCAGCCGTGCCAGGTCGTAGGTATACGTCGGTGTGCCGATCTGGTCATTGACCACTCGCACGGTGTCGTACTTTTTGCCCACGTTCAGCATGGTTTTGATAAAGTTCTTGCCGTTCTTGCCGAATACCCAGGCAATGCGGACAATAAAGTACTTGTCCAGTGTATTGCTTACGGCAAGCTCACCGTCCAGCTTTGTCTGCCCATAGACATTCTGCGGTGCGTAGTCCTTGCAGTCCGGCTGCCACGGCGCTGTGCCTTGTCCATCGAAAACATAGTCGGTGGAAATGTAGATCATCTTGCAGTCCAGCTTTTTGCAGACATTTGCAATATTCTGGGTTCCGTCCACATTGATGGCACGCACCTTGGGGATATTCTCCTCGTCCTCGGCAGCATCTACTGCGGTCCATGCGGCACAGTGGATGACAACGTCCGGGTTCACTTCTGTGATCGCTGTTTCAACGGCGTCTGCGTTGGTGATATCCAGCTTGACATAGGCACAGTCCGCAGCAACTTCATCCAGAATATCGCTGCCGATTGCCTCGTAGCCACGCTTTTTCAGTTCGTTGACCACATTAAAACCAAGCTGTCCGCCGACACCTGTTACAAATACTTTCATCTGTATCCCTCATCGATTGCTGTACATTTTTTCATAGTAGTCCTGATACTCGCCGGAAATAATGTCCTTCCACCATTTCTGATTGTCCAGGTACCACTGAATGGTCTTTTTGATGCCGTCTGCAAACTTTGTCTCCGGCAGCCAGCCCAGTTCGTTGTGGATCTTGGTCGGGTCGATGGCATAGCGCATATCGTGACCCTTACGGTCGGTGACATAGGTAATCAGACTCTCCGGCTTGCCCAGTTCCTTGCAGATCAGCTTGACAATGTCGATGTTCTTCATTTCATTGTGACCGCCTACATTGTAGACTTCGCCGACCTTGCCGTTGTGAATGATGAGGTCGATTGCCTTGCAGTGATCCTCTACATACAGCCAGTCACGCACATTTTCGCCCTTGCCGTAAACCGGCAGCGGCTTGTCTGCCAGGGCATTGGCGATCATCAGCGGAATCAGCTTTTCCGGGAAGTGATACGGGCCGTAGTTGTTGGAGCATCTGGAAACCGTTACCGGGAGACCATAAGTTCTGTGATAAGCCAGTACCAGCAGATCTGCACCTGCTTTAGAAGAGGAGTAGGGGCTGCTGGTGTGGATGGGGGTCTCTTCGGTAAAGAACAGGTCCGGTCTGTCCAACGGCAGATCGCCGTAGACTTCGTCGGTAGAAACCTGGTGATAACGCTGGATGCCATATTTCCGGCAAGCGTCCATCATAACCGCTGTGCCGAGGATATTGGTCTGGAGGAAGATCTCCGGGTTTTCGATAGAGCGGTCTACGTGAGATTCAGCTGCAAAGTTGACAACGATGTCGGGCTTTTCTTCCTCGAAGAGCTTGTACACGCCCTCACGGTCGCAGATGTCCAGCTTGACAAATCGGAAGTTCGGATTGTCCATCACCGGTTCCAGTGTGGACAGATTGCCAGCATAGGTCAGCTTGTCCAGACAAACAATGCGGTAGTCTGGGTGTGCTTTCAGCATATGAAAAACGAAATTGGAGCCGATAAAGCCGGCGCCGCCAGTTACGATAATGGTCATGATAGATACTCCTTAGAATGAAGTGTGTTATTTTTATTATATCATACTTTTGGGGGAATTGCAATAAAAAATGTACCGCTGGTGGGCGGTACATTGGGGGAATATGGGGATAGGCAATATCTGAAATGGTATCAATAATTTAGGAGAGTTCTTTCTTTGCTGCGGCGAGGGCGACTTCTATGGTTTTATCCATGTCATAGTATTTGTATTCGCCGAGGCGGCCACCGAAAATGACATTGTCTTCTGCTTCTGCAAGGGCTTTGTACTGTTCATACAGTGTGCTGTTTTTAGCGTCGTTGACGGGGTAGTAGGGTTCATCTCCAAGTTTCCATTCCGAAGAATACTCTCTCGAAATAACTGTTTTCGGCAGATCGTTTCCGTTTTCATCTTTGCCGAACTCGAACCATTTATGTTCAATGATTCTTGTCCAGGGAGTTTCTCTGTCTGTGTAGTTTACAGCTGCATTGCCTTGGAAGTTTGGCTTATCGAGGATCTCATTCTCAAATCTGACAGAGCGATACTCCAAAGTACCCAGCTTATAATCGAAATACGCATCGATCGGACCGGTGTAGATTACCTTTTCAGCGAGCTTGTCCAGTTCTTCTTTGTTTTCCAGATAGTCAACATTCAGCCGAACTTCAATACCTTCCAGCATTTTCTCGATCAGTTTGGTATATCCACCGATGGGAATGCCTTGATAGAGTGCGTTGAAATAGTTGTTATCGAATGTCAGGCGAACTGGGAGCCGCTTAATGATGAATGCAGGCAGATCCTTGCAGTCTCGTCCCCACTGCTTCTCTGTATAACCTTTTACAAGCTTTTCGTAGATGTCTCGTCCAACAAGCGAGATTGCCTGTTCTTCCAGATTTTTCGGCTCACCAGTGATTTCTTTTTTCTGCTCTTCAATTTTGGCTGCGGCTTCTTCGGGAGTCACAACGCCCCACATTTTATTAAATGTGTACATGTTGAATGGCATGGAATAGAGCTCTCCCTTGTAATTGGCCACCGGAGAGTTTGTGAATCGGTTGAAGTCAACAAAGCTTGTGACATAGTCCCATACCTCTTTGTTATTGGTATGGAAAATGTGTGCACCGTACTTGTGTACATTGATGCCCTCAACCTTTTCTGTATAGATATTTCCGCCGATGTTGGGGCGTTTATCTATTACAAGCACGCTTTTTCCGGCTTTTTTTGCCTGCTGGGCAATTGTTGCTCCGTATAGGCCGGAGCCGACGATAAGGTAGTTGTAGTTCATTTTTATTTTTCTCCTTGTATAAATAATCTTTTTGATAAAGTTTTATTTAAGGGCTGTTCTATAAACCTATTAATTGTTATTGACAACATCACTGAGATTGCTAGACAAATAAACGATAAAATAAAAGTTGCTATCGTTAAATCATCTAAATTGTAAATCAATCTGCTAAATCCTTTAACAACAAACTCATGGCATAGATATAATGAATAACTTGAAGCAGCTATAATTTTAATAAGTTTAAACTCTACAGCTTTTTTGCTAAGCAATACGTATATAAGCAGTATTACAAGAGGTATTAGTTCAACAACATACTTAAAGTTATTATGTAATAACGAGTATGGATATACAAAAGCAATCATTAAAGCGTATAGGAATAGATTGATTCCCCATGATTTCTTTTTTTCCTCTTTGGAAAAATTGTGCTTGAGGCAATTATAGATATAATATACAACTATACCCAATATCAAGGAAACAACACCAGATTTATATTGTAGGAACAATGGGTTCTTATTAAAAAAGATGGATCCAACAGTAAAGAATATACCCAATAACCCAATGCAGATAATACCTCTATTTTTATTAGATATAATTCTTGATATACCAAATACAATATAAAACCAGAAAACTAAAACCAAAAACCATGTAACATCTAGAATCGGACGTACTATTCCGTTTTCATTCTGATAAGGGATAAATAAAAGAGATTTTACTAAGTGTTCTGCACTAGCTGTTGTTGTATTAAATAAACTTGGCTTTATTAGTACAATAAGAAAGGTAAACAGCGTAAATATATAGTACAATGGTATTAATTTTATAATTTTTCGAGATACATAGACTAATTTTTCTTTGAAATTTATATCTGTATTGGTTGTGTACATACACAAAAAGCTGCTTAACATATAAAAAATTGAAACAGCATAAGCACCCCTCCGTGTTCCTAAAAATTCACTTGTACAATTTATATGTGACATAACAACCAGCATTGCTGATAATGCTCTTAAATCATTTAAAGATGTTATTTTTTCGTTCAACTTGTTTTCCATAAAAAACACTCTCTATACATTTTTTCATAGTAGTCTTAAGACTTACCGGAAATGATATTCTTTTACCATTTCTGGTTGTCAAGACATCACGGAATGACCTTTTTGATGCCGTCTGCAAACTTTGTTTTTGGCACTTCGTTACAATACACTTTTTTCTGTTGTGAAATTAGACCGGAGTCAATGATAGGGTAGTGTTTGAAATTAGAATACCAGCAATGATATTCTAATTTTAAACAACAAATCATGGACTACCTATTATCTATCATATTTAAAAGTTTTTAGGAATACGGATATGAAATTCTTCTCATAAAATGAAAATCGCCATTGCTTACATTGATATAAATGCTTTCATTCAGTATAATACGGTAGCTATAATTTTACCCCATACACCTCAGTGTGTAGATGTTTCCTGCATATAGCACATTTTATTATCTTGTAAACATTTCAAATATTCTATGTGATTTGTTACAAAATCTTAAATCTTATATATGATCAAAATCATTATGTGTTATTGTACATATAGCTTGTATTATATTTCCTCGCAGTATATAATTATTTTTTTATTTTTTCCTTAATTTGAGTTGTTGAAATACCTTGCGTGTAAGGGAAATATTCGATAAATGCTCCATATTTTTTAAACTGCTCTTCTGTTTTTTGATATCTTTCTGATCCTTTCCAATCATCACCTGAAAACAAAACATCAAAATGGAACTTTTCTATAGCCAGTATTTTGTCATTGGTTTCCTCTATAGTTACAAGTTCAGCTCTATCAACAACTTTTAATGCTTCTAATATCCTAACTCTATCTTGTTCACTATATACTGGTTCTTTGTGTTTTATGTTCCTAACGTAATCATCATTGCATACTCCAACAATCAAGTAATCACACATTGATTTGCATTTTTCTAATAAGTTTAGATGCCCTACATGAAACATATCAAAGACACCACATGTATATCCGATTTTATACTTTTTCATAGTTATTCCTCCATATAAGATTTTTCAGAAGACAAAATCAACTCTCCATGGGATGATGGTACATTTTTTATCACCATGTAATCTCCATATTCTGTTTTCAACCTCTCATTATATCCAACAGGTATATTGATTTTTGTAAATTCAAAATCGACCTCCTTTGCTGAATCAAACCATTCTTTATTCCAAATATGCTTTTTCTTTCCATGTGAGTAGGCTATATAGCTAACTCTATTAAATTCACTATTATTATACTGCGAACAAAGTCTTTCATATTTTGCATATAATATTTTATAATCCATCCATAAAGTAAGAGGCTTCACGATTAAATAATGTTTAGCCCAAGAAACAATATTTTTTTTATTATACTTATAATTAACTAAATTATTGAGTAGTTTCCATTTGAATTTTATTTTCAAAGAAAATTTTTTGAGTTGGGGATCTTCTGGAATTACATCTAAGGGAAATATATCAATAAAAATCCCTTTATTATAAGGTCTATTTTTTTCATAGGGCATATAGCCAGTAGTTTTGGAATTTCTAAGCTGAGCATGTGCTCTCATGATATCTTTATCTGTATACACAGTTTGCAGAAAATATGGAAATTCCAGTTCGCTTTTTGCATATTCCATAAATTTATTATAATCGTTTCTCATCATAACAAGATCTATATCATCGTCCCATGGTATATATCCTTTATGCCTAATAGCGCCGATTAACGTCCCGGAATCAGCAAAATACTTTAAGCCATGTTTTTTGCATATTTTTTTTACCTGTTCTAGTAAATCTATTTGAACTGCCCAAACTTTTTTCATTTCACTGCTAATTTTATAACCACAACGAATTTCTTCTTCAAGAAAATTTTTGGGAAGATCAATCTGTATTGGTAACATATACTCACATCCTTTTTGATTTTGTATGTAATAACTTTTCTCCATATTTTTTTATATTATCTAGTAGAAATCTATCTCGCATAATCAATAAGCAAAGAACATATGTAACAATCCCAAGCACTACTTGAACAATAAAAGCTATTAACTGGTGCGAAATAATATTATTTGCGAATAAAATGACAATAAACATAACCATAGCAGCTATAAGACGTTTCCAGCCGAATTTAAATATGCATGATATATCGAAATAATCTCGAGACATATATAAGTAAATGCCTGTTATTGTTGATTCTGCTACTACAGATGCTATAACTGCTCCTCGTGATGCAAAAAAAGGAATCAAAATTAGATTTAAGACTAGATTCACCACAGCACCGGTAACAATTCCCTTATTGCTTCTAGCTCTTTGTCCACTTGGCGTAAAATATAGAGATCCCAAACAATTACTAATTCCGATTATAATCATAAGTGGAGACATAAAACATAAAATCGCTATTGTTTCATCATAGCCTTTTCCAAAAAATAATGGAACAAATCTCTTTGCTACACCAATTAAACCAAATGTAATTGGAATCGACAAAAATAGAATGAAATTCATTGTTGTCTCCAATTTTTGCTTGATTTCAACATGTGCTTCTTTTGCAAATAAAAATGATATTCTAGAAGACACCACTGTATTAATTGAAAAAACAAGAGTTTTGCATATATTCAAAATTTTTGTTGCTTGCTCATAATAACCGTTCTCAAAATCGTTTTGAGTAATCCAGCCAATCATAGCTTTGTCTAAGACAGTATATATAGAAGTAGCAATAGTTGGGATAAAATAAACAAATGTTTGCCGGTAATGATGTTTTACCGAAAGTAATTTCCAATCAACCTTTACAAGAAATTTTGGGAGATAACTCCACATTGAAATATTGCCTAAAAGTCCTGTTGCTGCAATTAATGCAATGTAAAGTACTAGGTCAGATCTTTTTCGTACAAAAGCAAAAAGCAGAACTATCCCTAAAATTTTAATAATAGAATTTCGAATAACAATAAATCGATACTGTTCTTGTCCACTCCAAAACCAAGAGATATCAAAAGCAGTAGCTAGTACTGTCATAGTTAAAACAAGATAATAAACAGAATAGTTAGCGCTAAAAATAATTAAAAAAGTCCATACAATTAAAGAAACTGCTGTGGTGGAAATGCACATAAGCTCCAGTTCCCAAAAGAGTTTACTACATTCTTGTGGATTTTCTCTATGCTGAGCAATTTCACGTTGTCCATAGGATTTAATTCCCATAGCAGAGAACATTGTAAAATATGCTGTAATGGCACTTGTATAACTGTAAATACCAACCCCATCAGCTCCGAATACTCTAGATACATAGGGCGCTGTGATTAAAGGGGCTATAATTGCTAATATTTCATAAAGCGTGTTGTAAATATAGTTTTTCTTTATACTTGGCTGTGACATGATGAACTTTCCTCACTAATAATTATAAATTAACAAAATATTTTGTTAATTTTCTTCTATTCAACACATAAGCTGAAGAAAAAGAAATAAGCGTAACAATCGGATATATTAAAAACGGTAAATATATACAAGAATAACTAATGTATCTGTTTATAAACTTCAAAACAATCGGGTGTAAAATATAGCACCCCATGCTGTATGGTGCAAGTATCTCCACAATTCTAGATATTTTATTTTTATAATTCACACGCATAAAAAAAGTAAATATCATTGTGTTATTGGCAATAGCCACGAGATCTCCATAGTAGTCATTAAAGTTAATATGATTAACTGCGTATAGCTGATACAATGGAAACCCAAAAAATAATATTGCAGTGAGAACACCATAGGTGGGAAATGATATTTTATCATTTAACCATGGTATTATATGCTTTAGATACCCACCTAATATAAAATACAACAACCATTTCCAAATCATAAATGTTTGAATAAAATTCTGGTCGTTTAATAATTGTGATTTGCTAAGGTAATTAAAGCAAACAATTATTATGCAAGGAAGTAATGTAAGAATTAAAAGTAGCGGATAACTATATCGAAAGCGATTAACTACTTTATGAATCAAAGGTGCAAAAAGGTAAGTAAGTATCATGGCACCTAAAAACCAGAATTGCCAAAAAAAACCTTCTTGAATTAGTGATTCTGCAACTAAAATTATTGGATTTTCTAATTGTTGTTTTATAACTAATTTCAATAAAAAATAAACTAAATTCCACAGTACAACAAGAAACAGGATTTTCAAGATCTTTTTTGCAGTATAAGTATAGGTTACTTCTTTTTTATTTAAAATCAAATATCCATTTACTAAAAAAAAGATGGGTACAGCATATCCACACATATAATGAATATATGTAATAATGGTATTATTATAATTATAGGTAAAAACATGAAGTCCAATTACCGCAAAACATGCTAATAGTTTTAATCCGTCTAAATTTACATTTCGTTTTTTGGTCATATGTTTTTTCTCCCATTCTTTGGAATCTGAAATATTCTTCTATTTCTCCCCCCTTTAAAATAAATTTGAGGGAACAGCAGAAGCAGGCAATTATAGTGTATATTTAACCATGTGTTGTTAACAACGGTAAAAATAGCAAGGGAAACAATCCAAATTGCTAAAACTTTATCGTTGTGCTGACACGCTTTAAATAAAAGAAAACTATACATAAATAAAAGAATAAAAGTCAAAAGAATTCCATATCCCAAAATTGAATATATAAATCCAGAATCAATATAAAAGTAATTGTGTTGTGCAACTACGCCGTTGGTCATATTATTTGTTTCAATATACTGACCAAATAGTTTAACGGAATATAAATCAAAAGCCTTATGCTGAAGACGTAGTCTGCCCGATAAAATATCATCTAACTTTCTCCAAAATAAATTATAATGAGTATATTGAAACGACGACCACACTGTAATAAACAGCATGAGTGGGTACAGTAAAAATGATCCTACATAGAAAGCTTTATGATTTAGTCTGATTCGTTTCATTTTAGCAACAAGTAAATACAGTATGATAATTAAAAATGTTAAATAGTAAGTGAGCCGCAAGGTACTTAGATGATACACGCCTTGATTGATTATTAGCAGAACCGCTATTTCTATCCATGTAATTGACTTCTTTCGAATATACATATAGGATAGCATATTAAACATTAAAATATACGGGTATGCACTATAATAAGAAAAACCCATGCTGTGTGCAATTTCTGTTTCTCTTTCAAATACATAATCTTGCACAATTCCTATTTGCGATGCAATCATTACGATACACGTAGCTGAGAGTGTCGCAATCAGTGAATATTTCACAATTTTTTTAAATTCTGCACAATTAGAAGCAAGGAGAAAAAGAGCATAAATCAATAAATATTTTCTAGTTGTTGTGATTGTGACTAGTAGAAAAGCACTTATAATTATAATTTGGCACAAAAGTTTTTTAACGGAAACTTTATCGTATGTTATCCATAGCACTGCGAGCGTTGCACAAACAATTATAAATACAACATTTGATAGGAAGTCAATATTCAACAGGGACGTATCCAAAATACGAACAAAAGCAAACAGAAAAAAAGTGATTAGATATAACACTTCATGTGTAAATGTGATTTTATATTCTTTGCATAATGCTATTTTCTTCATCTTTAACTTTCTTTCGGTTCCAATTGCGAAATACCTTTATCTAATGCTTTATAAAAGTAATATCCATTTCGCAATTTTTCCGCTATTCCCTTTGCATTTTGACACATTATAACATATTCTTCTTTTGTAACTTGTGAAATTGCTTCTTCCAAGTCAAACAAGCTGCTTACGGTAATACCCACTTTATTTTTTACTACAAAATCAGCAATGGCAGCTTCCGTCCATACAATGACGGGAAGTCCAGAGGAAAGGTATAATGACGTCTTATGTGGATTATTGTACTTAAGATATTCCCCTGTATTTCCTGCACAAGTGTATGCTTCGCTTCCATCCCATACTAATCCAAAATCACCTTCTATACAAGAAGGCAATTTTTCCGGAGGAAAAGAGCCTTTGTAAACGAGTCTATCATTTGCTTGCGATTCATCAAAGTAATTTCCATAAAGATTCACTACAAGGTTTTTGTTGTGAGTGTTATCTAAAATCTTATAAATATATCCACTTTTATTAATATGTAATGTTCCAGCAATTGCAACAGATGGCTGTAGTGTTTTTTCTCTTGGTCGGCATACGGCATCGCTTAGATAGTCAAAAATTTCAAGGCAAACAATCTGGTGTTCTTGGAAACCATTATCCAATAGAAATTGTTTCATTTTTTCATTATGACAAATAATCACATCAAATTCTTTAAATAAAGTAAGTTCTACCTCATCATTAATATGCCCATTGTTTTTTATAAATCCTTCGATACCTTTTCGTAGGGATTCAAGGTCATGAATTAAAACAACCAGTTTTACGCCATTTTTCTTTATCTTTGAGATGTATTTAGCAGCAAGATGCTTAACGTATAATGGATGCTGATAAATAAAAACATCGCCTTTTTTCAATGTGTTGCACAAGTTTTCCCAGTACTTTTTCGCAAAATTATACTTCCATATTTTTTGCAAAATTGCTGGAAGATTTGGCGATGGCATCAATATTTTAACAAATGAATACCCTCGCTTTTCACACAATTTTTTTATGTCAGCAGGTGCTTTTCCCCCTGCTGTATTCCTTGTTGCTTCCTCATATCCTGTGTAATATACCATTTTTATACGCACCTCCTATAGATTCTCTATTAAAAAACTAACATGCTTTTAAAATTTGTATTGTTTTGCTTGTACCTTCTTGCAATGAAAATAAAGCTTTCCAACCCAATGCTTCTAATTTTGTGCTATCTAACGAAGAATTCATCATTTTGTTGTAGCCCTTTTGTTCTTCGGCGTTTGCTTGTTCAAACAAAACATTTTTCCCTACAGTTGCTGCAAAGGCTTTTGCTAATTGTGCAATTGATACAATCGAATTTGGATTTGATATGTTATAAGCCTGTCCACTTTCTCCAGATAAGAGCACAGTTAAAATTGCAGAAGCACAGTCAAGAACATAACAGTAGGAACGTAACTGCGTTCCTGCAGATTTCATCACAATATCTTTTCCTTCCACCGCACAACGTGTAAACTGTGCGGAAGCACGATCATCAGTATCTGTAATTGTTGGACCATATACATGTCCTGGGCGAACAACCACAGTATCTAATCCATATTCAGATGCATATGCACTACACAGTGTTTCAGAAGCACGTTTAGAACTAGGATAACACGAACGTGGATTTAGTAAATCTACATATCCATAATCAGACTCTTGATAAGGTTGGTCTTTCAACTTACTTCCATAAACTTCACTAGAAGAAATATAAACAACACGATTAGCTTTATTTTTTACGGCTGATTTTAATAAACAGTCCAGGCCCATAAAATTGGCCAGCATAGTTTCTACAGGTTCTTTTACGTATTTAGCAGGATTTGCATTACATGCACCGTGAATAATGTAGTCTGCTTGAAAGCAAATTGAATTAGATTTTGTAGCATCATAAAAAGCAAATGTATAGAATTTTTCAAATCCTAAAAAACGTTTTTTGATTTTTTCATTTGATCGTCCAGCTAAAATCAAATGAATACCTGCATTTTTATTGCAATTAAGCCAGAGTATAATATCCGCAATTGCTGAACATATCATACCATTTGCACCAGTAATGCAAATGCTTTTATGGGACAACTGCATTATGTCTGGAATGTTTTGCACTATTTTCTTTACGTCTTTCCAATATAAATCACAGTATCTCATCATTTTAACCAGTTATCCTTTTTTGTATGCAACAGAGCTTTAAAAATCATGATATCATCAATTGTAGTAAGCTTTAGATTTTCTTCAGATCCCTTGGAAAAATAAACAGTTTCTCCTAATGCTTGCATTAGCGTACACGTAGCAGCAGTGTTTGTAATGTTTTTCTCCTTTGCCTTTTTATGTGCATCTAACAATTTTTCTAATGTATATGTATGCGGGGTTTGAGTACGAAAAAGCTGTTCGCGAGGGATTGAATCTACGGAAGATATACCATCATCATTACTACGAAAAACTGCTTCAACGCATGGAATTGCAGTAACTGCACTTCCATATTTATGAAAAGTAGCAATGCTATCTGATATAATCTCTCCAGAAACCATGCAACGATTTCCATCATGAATCATTACAATTGAGTTAGATGGGATTTCGTTTTCCAGAGATTTTAATCCATTGTAAATAGACTCTTGTCCAGTTTTACCGCCCGCAACTACCCAACGTAGTTTTGAAATGTTAAACTGCTTTGCATATGCTTTTACAACTTCAATCCACGATGGTATTGTTACAACCATAATAGCATCAACACTTGGATGCTTTTGAAACGCTTCCATAGTATGAATAATTACAGGCTTATTGTCTACATGAATAAATTGCTTCGGAATGTCTTGCCCCATTCTTGTACCTGATCCCGCTGCTGTTAATAAGGCTACTGTCATTTTTCATTTCTCCTAACAATCTAAAATTCAAATTTTTATAGTTACTTGTGTTTTTTTTCATCTGGGAATTTTAATTCTACTCGAAAATGTGTTTCTCGATTTTCCTCAGAAGGGATTTCCATATAATTACCATAAAGCTTTGTGAGATAATCGTTATAATTTTTGGCGATTTCCCAATTATGTCCTTCAAACGATACTTTAATGGTATTTTCCATGCCATCTCGTTTGTATAACTCTCCAAAAAAATGTTTTCTGCCTGCTGGAATAGTAACATACTTTGATTTGTTGTTTTTACACATACCATAACACTTTTGAGTTGTTATCAGACAATGTTTTAATGAAATAAGGCTCAAAAGCCTACCAATGTTAATTTTTATGCGAAAGACTTTCTTCAACGCCTTATCATCATTGGCTAATTCCATCATTAATTTTCTTTTTTCATAAAAATTTCTACAAGAGAGAAGAAAGCCAAATCCCATGCATAAAACTCCATGAAAAAATCTTAATATAGAATTGTCAAATGTGTTTTCAATTCTAAATAGATCTATACCGATACCACATTTTTCATCATTACTATCCTCAAATCCACGTGAGACAGTACCTTTCATTTTTATGGAACCAACAATAGAAAAATACCCAGGTGTTTTAACGGTGTTCACCCAATATTTATCTCCAAAGTCTTTTTCAAATTTTTCTATAAATTCATCGCACTGTGAACCGAGAATATTAATATCTAGATCATCATCCCACGGAATAAAACCCTTATGGCGAACTGCTCCAAGTGCCGTTCCTCCAGATAATTGATATACAATCTTTTCTTTTTCACATACAGATATAATATCACTTGCTATTTCTAGTAAGATCTGATGATATTTTTTTAATATTTCGCCCTCCATGCACACATACTGAACGGCGTTCTTACTTTGTATTCTTTTTAGAGCATCAAATGTTGATAGCTTCATTTTTCTATTCTCCTTGTATCATCAAGTGCATCAAGATAATATTTCTCTAAATTTTTAGCTTGTTGTTTAATATCAAAATTTGCTTGTTGTAGTAAGGATAGACTACTTTTTCTTTTGATGTTTGAATCAACTACTTCGAGAAAAGCATTCACCCATTCATCTTTTGGTGCTTCTAAAGAATGTGCTTCTATTAGATTTGTGGCGAAAACTTCTTCTGGCATAGCATCTGAAACAACACAGTGTAGCCCAGATGCCTGTGCTTCAATATTTACAATACCTAAGCCTTCATACAATGATGGCAAGAAGAAAGCATCCATTCCTTGATAGAAATCTGATATATCATTTCTACTCCCTAGAAAAATAACGCTCTCTTTAAGATCAAGTGCTTCTACATATGCTTTCAGTTTCTGTTCCAATGGACCGATTCCAATTATCCAGAAAACAGCATTATGTTTTAGCTTCTTGATTTTAGAAAAAATATCAATTGCAAAAAAATAATTTTTTTGTGCACATAGTCTTCCAACGCTGCCGATAACAAATTTATTTTCACAATTCATTTTTTGCCTAATGTTTTTTCGCCTAATCTCAGAATAATTAAATTTTTGAAGATCTATTGCATTAGGAATTACTTGATATTTTTGATTTTTAAACAACCAATCTCCAGCTAAACTGGAGCAAGCGAATCTTAAATTAGAATATTTCAGCCCCATTTTTATTAATGGTATATTTCTGACTACATGCGAAAATTGATCAGCTGCTTTATTTTGATGACTATGTAATATTCTAACGGGTACATTTTCTTCTTTTGCAACTTTTAAATATAAAAAAGCAGCATTTGCCATGTGGCAATGAACAATTTTATATTTTTCCCCGCGATGTAACACTTCTCGAAATATCTTGGTGTTTTCTTGGAGAGAACAAACAGAGATTTTAGGCAATTCAATTATATTACCACCTAAGTTGTAAATTTTATCAACAAAAGATTGGTTTAATGGCTCGCAACTATTGTGATAAGCAAAATCAAAAACGATTTTATTGCGATCAATATATTCGAAATAGTTCATAATCCATTTTTGAATTCCACCAATATTGGATAAATCGTTAACAATATGCAAAATACGCATAACCTTGTTCAAAAGCTCCCCTCATACTTCCTATGCCCGAACTTCGCACCTATAAACGACTTGATTTTCCGATTCCAGTCGATTTTTTCAGTGTAAATACAGGGTATTTCCTTGATATCTTTTTGGCTTATCGTACCTGATTTTACTTGATAGTCGAGCCAGACATTAAATATTATCTCGCTAACTCTTCCGTAAAAGCGACCTTGAAAAAATGATAATTCTTTAGAAGATTCTCCAATTCTTTTTTCTAGTTCAAAAAGAATATTGAAAAGCCATTCGCAGTAGTTCTGGAATAGATCTTTTCTCATGATCATCATATTAAACATATACCCATAGGTCTGCTTGTATACCTTGTTGCAGGAATCTGTGTAATCAGAGTACTTTTCGGCAATAATCTCTTTTGTCACATCAAGATGCTCTGCATAATGTGTATGTGCATAATGAGAATAGAGCGTTTCAATATAATACTTTCGCTTCTTAGGAACAAGCACTTTATATTTGCTCAGAAGCGGTGCAAGTTCATCGTATGTGAGAATATTATCAAAGGGATCTTTAGACTTCTTGCTCAGAGAAAAATGGCGTCTGTAATGCGCCAAGCCAACATAGTCTGAGTCAACATTTTTCCACGCCCAGTAAAGACCTGTTAATTCGCAAAACGAAGGGTTCTTAAGGGAAATATTATCTCCGGTATTGTCTTTAACATATCCTAAGTCCAGATCATTTCCATCAGAATCCTTTTTCCCTTCTGCTCCAACATGAACAGGCAAGTACATTTTATCTGCTGGCATTTGATACTTCTTATGCGTAGCTATTATGATTGTAGCCTTATTCTCCAAAATTATACTCCTCTTTTTCTATTTTACCCATCTACAAAAAATCTGAAAACATTACAAAGACATTTGTGTGCCAAATCCTAAATACAAAACGCCTCTAGATTCCAAACTCCAATTGTAGCCTATCATTGTGCAAAGCACCATAAAACACGGCAGAATACTACGTTTTTTCAAACCAAAAAGCTTTTTCCAACGCCTCTTACATCTGCCCACATCTATATAAAACAATTATACCACACGCCCCCACAAGTGTCAAGCAAATCCCTCGACAAATACGCTCACAAACCGAAAAAATAACACCAGAAAATTAATTTTTTCTGTTCATATTGTCAATTTCCCGTCGGAATATCTGCCAATTTCGCAGAAATTCACGCTGGGGAACGAAAAAGCAGCATTTTCTGCACCATCAAAAAAGCCCGATGGATCACCTTCCATCGGGTAAAAAATCATTTTAAATTTGGGTGATTTGTGCTTTCGGAGCGGAAACTCAGTCTTCCGCCGCCTGCTCTTCTGTCACCAGTGCTTTTCGCTTGATGCCTAGGTAGCAGCGCTTGGGGTTGGCGTCGCTTTCTTTGCGTTTGCGGCCGGATTTCAGCTGCAGCTCCGCTCTGACAGCCTTTGCAAAGGCATCGTAGTTCGGGAAGCAGTACGCGTAGCTCTCATCCAGGGCATATTCCTTGTAATCGGCGTACATATCCTCGGTGAAAATGTAGTCATCGTCGTTCTCGGTGCGTACATAACAAGCCGTAAAGAAGAAGTCCAGAGACTTGCTGGTGCTGCGGCTGACTGCCGTGGGCGGCACATAGCTGTCATAGCTTTCGCCCTCTTCGGAGTCGCTGAATTCGTAGTGGTTGTCCTTGAGCGCCTTGTACGCCAGAATCAGCTTTCTCACAATGGCTGCCTTCTCACGCTCCAGCTTGTCCATCAGTACCTCAAAGGGCTCTGCATTGTCGGTCAGTCTGTATTTGAACGGGATCACAAGCTTGCGCATATCAAACGCCGCATCCGGCATCTTCGTGGTAATGTCGTAGTTGGAGGCGTTGATGATGTGCGCACGGCTCTGGAACGGAACACTGCCGTTTTCGCCCTTGAATTCCGCTGAGAGCATATCAGCGCCGGAGATGCCTTTGAGGAAGGCGGTCGCCTTGGTGTTCAGCGGTGCGGAGTCCATATCCATGCAGCAGCAGAGGGACTTTCCATAGACCATGCTGGGCGCAAACTGGCGACCCAGGTCGTTTGGCTGCATGGTAACGGTTGCTGAGTTGTTGAACAGACGCATCAGAAAGCTCAGCAGAAAGGTCTTGCCGGAGTTGGTCACACCCAAAAAGCAGAACAGCTTCTTAACCATATCGTTGGTCAGGCAAACGCCCAGGACTTCGTTGATTCGCTTGTTCAGCGGCGTTTCGTGATTGGTGTAGGTATTGATGACCTTTTCGTATTCCGGGCAGGCTTTGTTTTCCGCAAGCCAGTCCGCATGGATCATGCTGGTAAAGAACTTCTGCGGTGTAAAGTCTTCCAGCTCTAAGGTGTCCAGATTCAGGACACCGTTCTCAAAGACAACATACTTGCTGATATCCGGCGGATAATCCACTTTGACAGCATTTTGCTGCACATGGCTCAGCAATCGCTTTACGGTCTTGTCGTGTACGGAAAAACGTTTCCAAAGGTAAGCAGCTGCCTCACACAGCTCACGGAGAATACATCGCAGTTCTTGGTTAGACGGACACGGTTCAAAGTATTTTCCGTTGAAGAAATAGAGCCATCTGTCATGGTAGACGATGAGATGGAGCTTTTGTGTCAGTATCAATGAGAGAAGATTGATGATATATTCTTCGACCTCCTTTTCGTCACCCTCCTGTTCCTCTATTATCTTTTCCAAATCTCTTGCACATTTGTAAAAAATACGTAATGTATCTATGCTGACGCTGTTGTTGCTGTCGTAGGCGTTGCGCTTCCATTCGGAAGGTGGGATTGCCTCATAGGGAATGCTCATTCTGTCCAGTTCTTCCATCTTCTTGTGGGTGTTGACTGTTTCGTTCATACTGATCAGATCCTTTCACTTTTTCAGAAGCGGCAAGCGATATGCTGCCATCGCCTCTGTACAATCGGTATTATAGCACACTTTTGCAATGCCGTCTTACAAAACGCTCTTAATTTTTTGCAGGGGGAAAATTGCAGCGTTTTTCGTCAAAGCAAGGCACATCGATAAAGGAATGGCTGCTTGATTCCGGCTTGCTTTTCTTGAAATTGCGGTATGTTGTGCCGTGGAGAATGCCGGGGATCGCCTTCTGTCTGTTCTGGTTGTAGAACGTTCCCTTGATATAGCATTCGCCCGTTTCCAGCAGGGTTAGCTCCTTGGAATCGACCTGGAGCAGCTTTGCCGCAGAGGCGGCGGTTCTGTCGTCCAGCGGGAAAAAGGCATGGATCGCTGCATTGTCCATGATCTCCCGGACCTGGGTGGACTTGGGCAGAAACTGGGTGGCAAAATTCAGACTCATGCGGTTCTTGCGGCTTTCCGTCAGAATCTTGGCGATGGGGCCTTTGGTGCTGAGGTTTTGCGTTCTGATCTCGTCGATGAATACGCTGAGCTGCTTCTCGCCGTGTGCCTGCTGATAGTAATACAGAGACATCAGCAGCATATCGATCAGACCAGAACCACCATTGGAGCGTACCGCCTTGGTGGAAATGATAATAATATCCTTGCTCTCTTCGATCAGCTTGCCCCAGTCTCTGTCGTTTGCCTTGAAGTTCACAAAAAAGGAGAGCGTATCCGCCAGCTGATCTGCCAGATCATACGGGATCTGTTCACTTGTCAGCACCTCATACAGAGATGCCATATCCACATTGCCGTTCTGAATCATATCGCTGATGGCAGCATGAACGGCAGCCTGCTGCTTGCTGCCCATATTGGGGTTGTGAGATTCCACAATGGACTCGATTTTTCGAATGGTATCTTCCAAATTGCCGGAGTCGCCCAGTTTGAGCAGGTCAACGGGGATTCCGTCCTCTTCGATGCGGTGGAAGGTGATATGCTCGGCGATATACGCCCGGACATCCTTCTCTGCCGTTTCACCGCAGCCCACAGACAGCTTTTCCAGTATCTCCTCTTCTGTAAAGGATTCACTGGTATCAAAGACAATAACGGGACGGTGCAGCTTTTGCAGGCTCACCATTCGTTCGGTGAGACAGTGTGTTTTGCCGGAACCGCTTTTTCCCAGTGCAAAGAAGTGCATATTATCCTTGCGTTTTTCGTCAAAGACCTGGTAGGAAACACCGCCGATGCGGTTTTCCGTGAGGGGGATAAAATGCTCCGGTGCAGGTGCTGTGCTGTACCATTCTGCATAGCGGCTTTCCTCGATCATGAGTTCCACGTCGGAATCCAGAATCCGGTCGCTTTTCAGGGCAATCAGAGCAGGCCGCAGACTTCTGTGGTTGGAATACACCACCAGCGGATAGCGGTTTTTCTTGGTGGCATGGAGATATTCGCACGCTTTCAGGCATTTCAGAATGCGGCAGGTGTTGTCGGCAGTTCTCATAGATGGGATCAGCACATTCTCTATCGCAGATTCTTCCAGGATCAGCAGCTTGTCCTTGACGATCAGCTGGTTTGTGCCTTCCTGGAAGTCCATTTCCTTGCTGTGCCGGAGGATCTTGAGCTTGCCGCTGCGAATGGCATCATTGAGTGCAGCAATAAACTGTTCTGACACCGCATCTTCTGAAGTGCCGGAAACTGTCTGAGAATCGGATAAAACGGAGCGAATCAACATCGTGATAGGCTGACTGTCGAACTCAAGAAAATAGGCTATCATACAAGAGTAAACGGTATCCAGTAATGCACCAGCTGCAATCATTTCTTTGCTTTTGCCTTGGAAATAAGAGGTGTATAGATCTATTTGTTCATGGAACTCGTCTCGAAATGACCCTGGAAGTACGGTATAGCTTTTACAAATACGGGATATGATGATGTTTACGAGATAATTCAAATCATCACACATCTCCGCCTCTTCTTCCGTTGTCATAGCAGGGGCAAAATTTTCCGGCAGCGTCAGACAAATCTTTTTCTCCGGAGGAAGCAGGTATTGTGCATGGGTGGAGAAAATCGCAAGATTATGGGGCTGACAATCCATGTTGTCATTTTCCGTTAGGATGTGCTGCAACATTTCTGTTCTTTTTTTGTCATCGTCGATAATGCTGCGGTCGCTCAGGATAACGGTTTCATCCTTTGCGTGGAGCAGTTCCGTTTTCACAGCACTCTTGTTGGAACAGAGGGTCAGCGGCTTTGTGCCTCTGTTGAAAATCTGCATGAGGAGCGTCGCAAACCGTTCCGATGCGGCATCAGGTGCAGATATGGTCAGAATACGCTCCATGCTGTATTTCTCTTCCCGGAAAAAAGAACTCAGCAGACCGCAGAGGGAAAAAACGAAGAGCATCATCTTCTTGTCTGTGTCAAGGTACTTTTCGCAGATTCCCTTTATACCGAGAGGGCGGTCTTTTATACTGGGAAGAACTTTTTTGGTGAAATAGGGGGAGCAGTGTTTCCGCAATTTCATGTCAAAGCATTTTCTGTTGCAGTCAAATCGAATAGAGGTGCTGTTTTCACTCTGTTCAATGAAAGAAAAGCCGGCATATTCCGGAAAATATTGCGTGCTTTTTGGGGGAAAACAGCGAATGCAGTACGCAATATAATCGTTTGCCATCGCCTTGCTTTTGCACATCCATTGAAAAGATTCAAACAGGGGCAACAGGTTCTTGCTGGCTAATTTGTCACAAGGAACGACTGCAAGATGGGTGCTGTCATCCATACTGGAATATGAGACATATAAAAACTCTTTTCGTTGTCCGTCTTTGTCAATATAGCAATGGCAAACGTTGTGAATTCTTAGCTTGCCGATTCTTTTTATTTTTCTTTTTTCGTAATCTATGCAGCTTCCGACACCCGTTATTTGATCTTCGCCATATACTCTGAGAACCTCCTGAAATGGTATTGCCCCGCTTGGCACAGCATGATTTGCAGCTACCTGCATGTGATTTATGGCGATCAATTGTTCTGCGGTTGACATTCCGTACATTCCGTTCATATAGGTGACCTCCTAAAAACTTTTTATTGAAATACATTTTACCTGGCACACGGCACAGGCGGTTCTGTATTTCCAAAAAGCATTATAGCACATCGGAAAATTTCATGCAGACAAAACGCTCTTATTTTTTTGCAGGCGCTCTGGGGGAGGGGGCGGAAAACGTAAAACAAACAAAAAAACACCTGGCACACGGCACAGAAAAAATCAAAACCCGTTTGTTTTTGTACCCCTTTTCTGAAATTGCCGTCGGAAAAGTTCCTGTTTGGGCGAAAATCAAACTTCTCCGATGCGTTTTTGAAAAAAGGGGAACAAAAATTGTCCGGACTTTTTTTCGGAGGACGCTCTTGTGCCGTGTGCCAGGTAAAAATTATGCGGGTGAGGGAATTGGGGCTGTGCCGTGTGCCAGGTAAAAAAATTTTGGAAAAGAGATTTATAGTGCTGCCAAGCAGCTGAAAAAAGAACAGTTTTTTTCAAATCCTCTTTTCTTTCCCCGGAATATGTGGTATGATATAGATATCTTGTAAAACAAAAGGGGTTGCATCCGTATGGCATCGATGGAAGAACTTTATAATACCATAGCAGACATATGGGATTCTTATGATATATATCGGCAGGAACACGCTGACAAATACGGCGAGGCAGAGGAAAGTCCAAGCACCATAGAACAGATCAAGCGGCATTTTTATTATGTCGAAAAGAACAAAGCCGGTGGACTGATCCCACAGATAAAAAATAAGATCAATCTGGATCTGGAACTCAAAGAAACAGATAGTCCGGAGGAAAAGTCGGACAAGCTCTGGCTGCTGGAACAGATCTACGTTGCAGAAAAGATTGGCGTATACCGATATTCAGCGAAAAATACCGAACTGCCGGAACGGGAGTTTTTGAGTCGATGCAAGGTTCTGGATATTATCGCAAACCCGAAAGGGATGTATGTGTACAATAATTATGATGATTACGACAATGAAATTATGGATGCATTTGAAACGGTATACACGAATGTCCAAGCGTCTGTGAAAAATGCAGATGAAATTGAGAATACGGTAGATGACTTATACAATAACTGGACTCTTATGAATGCAATCTCTTATCTTGGTGTTGGTTTAAGCAGTGCTTATCAGGACAAACTTTCGGAGATCAAAAAGCAAAGAGATGCTGTTGAAAAAATTGCTTTTGACCCAAATCATTTTATTTCGGAACAGAAAAATACAGAAAAATCACAGCTGCAAACGTATACCAATGTGAAGGAACGATTTTTTCTTATGATGGTTACTGCAAGAAAAAGGGCAGAAATCAATGATAGGCTTTTTATCAATTTTGACTATACAAAAGAAATCGATTCATCTTATAGTGGCATGGATGAAAGGGTAGTGGAAGAACTTCTGGAAAATGAGTTCTATAAGAAAGAGGTTTCATTTGAAGAATTTTTGGATCTATTGCGTTCAGGCAGTGATGAAGAAAAGTTGTACCTATGGAGAGTGATCACATCGAAATATGATCCTGTGATTCCTGGAAAAGAATCTTTTCAAAGCCGGGGCGAGCTTTCAAAGATTATAAAATATATGGAAAATTTGATAGAGCCTAACTTTTCTTTCTCTAAAGCGCAAAATTCGATCTGCCAATGGTGTAAGTTGTTCAAATCAGTTTGTGAAGGAATGCAATACGAGGGAAAACTGGAAACGTATAATTGGAAAGGCACAAAGGTAGAAAAAACATTTCCTGCAATTTTTAAAAGTTACAATACGGACAGGAATGTAAAATCACTGACTGATAGTTCTGAAGGCAAGCATACAAAGCGAACAGAAAGAGCAGACAGAAGAGAATGGCATTCTAAAATAATTTTAGAAGATTTTATTTCTGATTGTGAATTAAAAATGTATAGTTCGCCTGAAATTGTAGAATGCAGAAATGCTATCAAAAAACATATGTTGTTGGTGATGCAAAAATCATTTTCTTGTTTGTTTCAGACGTTAAATGATATTAGAAAAGCAAATAGCATTATACAGTTTGTTTTTATGATGAGCACATACAGTGATGAAGTCATGACGATATGTGATTGGATCTTCAAAAGAGGATTCTGGGATAACTTTACATTTGTTGTAAATGAAATACTTCATAGAAAATACCGTGTTCTAAATCCATATTATATCCCACCAATTGCGCAGCAGCAATACAATATTTTATATTGCAATGAATCGGTGAAAAGAAGATTATTAAGCATTTTAGCTTCACAAAGCACGAATCCTAATATTAGCCATAATTTTGATGCACTTCAGTTGATTATTGTAAGGCTTTGTCAATGTGTTGCAGAGATACAAGATTCTGAAATAGTGAATCTCAAATTGCGAACATCTCGTCTGTGTCCCTTTTGTTATATGTGTATTCATATGGAAATTTACATCACCATAGACCACTTCAACAAAACCATCACCATTGACGACTGCATCTTTGAAGAACCATACGAGCAGGAATTGCGGCAGTATCTGTGAGTTTTTGCCGGGGAGAAAATTTGAATCAATTGGTATTGACAGCTGCGGTGTAATAGATTATAATAAAATTATACATTGGACTGCGGCTATATTCCAACAATTTATCTGTAAACATCCGCAATTTAGTCATTGATACGGATTTCTCATACAAGGAGGCGATGCAAATGCAGAAAAAAACTAGGCGATTTGAGAGAACGGCGGCATCGGTGTGCAAGGAATATGCCATTCTGACGCTGGCAACACTGGTGATGTCCGCAGGTACCTATCTTTTCAAATTCCCAAACAACTTTTCCTTTGGCGGTGTTACCGGTTTGGCAGTGGTGCTGAGTGCTGTTTCACCGCTGTCTGCGGGAACGTACAATTTTATCATCAATATGGCACTGCTGGTGCTGGGATTTCTGTTTCTGGGGAAAGGCTTTGGCGTAAAGACGGTGTATATCAGCGTTCTGATGTCTGTGGCACTGTCTGCGGCAGAAAAGCTGTTTCCCATGTCCGGACCGCTGACTGACCAGCCGGTTCTGGAACTGATTTTTGCCATTGCCATTCCGGGCATCAGCTCCGCAATCATGTTTAACATGGGTGCTTCCAGCGGCGGCACGGACATTGTCGCCATGATCCTGAAAAAGTATACCTCTATGAATATCGGGACCGCTTTGCTGGCGGTGGACCTGCTGATTGCCGTTTCAGCCTGCTTTGTGTTCGATATTACCACCGGTCTGTTTTCCCTGTGCGGCTTGTTTACGAAAACCATTGTCATTGATACCGCCATTGAAAATATCAACCTGTGCAAATACTTCACCATTGTCTGCAAAGACCCCACGCCGATCTGTGACTTTATCCACACAGAACTGGGGCGAAGTGCGACGCTGTTTACTGCGGAGGGAACATACAGCGGACAGGAGGAATATATTGTACTGACCGTCATGAAACGAAGCCAGGCTGTGCAGCTGCGAAACTATATCAAAAAGGTACAGCCCCAGGCGTTTATGATGATTACCAACAGCAGCGAAATTATCGGAAAAGGATTCCGCAATACCATATAAAATGACCCCGTACAAAACTTGTTTTTTGGGTTTTGTGCGGGGTTGTTTTCTTTGGTGCTTTTGTTCTTCCATCTCAACTGTCTTCATATGTCAAAATTCGTGCTCTGTTTTTTACAAAAAAAGGAGGAAGAGCAGGACTTTGCCTGCTCCTGTTATATGAACTCATCACAGTCGCTCTACATATTGTTTCCTGCAGAGCATTTCTACAACCATTACTGTAATGTTTGTATGCTTGTATTTTTTTACAAGCATACCCTGCCTTTTTCAGTCCTTCTCCGCAAGCTTCCCCTCCACATACGCTGTCACTGACTTTCTCGGTATTTTCCATACCTTTCCGATCCGAAACGCCTGAATTTCGCCGCTGTTCAGGAGTGCGTACAATGTATTTTTTCCAACGCTGAGAAACTCCATGACCTCCTCAAACTTCATGATCTCATTTTCCATGTTACAGGACTCCTTTCCGCATTTTCTTGTATTTTCCTGCTTTTTTTATCTCTATGTTAGGCCGTTTGTAAAAGATTTCAAGCCATAGCTCCGTTATTTTTGCCTGCACAGCTCCATATTGGATTTTTCCGATTTATTCCGTCTCTTTGACACCCAAGCGGTATATATATTTTGCCTGTTCCACCGGGAATCCGGCATAGACAAACACCTGACAGTCTTCCCGCAGCAATCTCGCACGTCCCACCGCCTGTTCCAGCTGGGAGGACAGCAGCCAGGTCTGCACCATCCGGAGCGTTTCGTCCTTGTAGGTGTTGAGAAAAAACGACTTGTTCTGATAGGTGATTCTCTGCGGGTACATATGCACTTTTGCCAGACTTGCCCCTGCACGCATCGCATACAAGCCATACACTACCTCGTCCAGATTGGGCAGTCCCACAACAGACAGATCTTTTCCTTTCAGTGCATTGATGCCCTCCACATTGCCGAAGTGATAGTGTGTGATGAACTCTTTTTCAATGTCCTTAAAAGTGATAACTGTGGTATCTCTGCACAACTCTTTGAGCAGGCGTATTTTGTCATAATTATTCTGAAAAGCATATCGGCTGTAGCTGGAATCAGTGTACTGGAAAATATGCCCTTTGTATTCCGCCTTCGGGCATTCGTGAAAGTCAATTGCCCGGTTGGGGTAAACCCTTTGATACAATTCCCGGCAAACCGTTGCCGAAAGCATCACCAGTTTGCAGTCCGGCAGCGATTCTTCGATCAGAAAGGTCACCCGTTCTCTGTCCGCATGAATGTACTTTGCACGCAGCAGACCGTATAGATTCACTCCAAAATGGCATATCTTCCGCAGCTGTTTTTCCTCCAGCTCCACCGCAAACTCGTCCATCTGATGATAACCCCGTTTCAGGCAGATTCCGTTCAGGCGGCTTTTTACCGAGTCCGGAAGATATCGACTGCCAGTCATCTTTTTTAGGGTCTGCATCGAAACAGACTCCGTGCGGAAAATCGTCCGGAAAATGTCCTCATCCAAGATCACATCATGGGTCTGGAACACTTCCTTCGGCAAATGCAGCAGCTTGGCATGGGTGGTGATGATATGCCCCTGAAATCTGGCAGTGCTTTTGCAGTCCTTCAAAAACCGAGAGATTTTCGCATAATCCGGGTTATCTTTCCCCATGTGCTGCAGCGTTTCCGCCAGAAACCGCAGAGCATATGCACCTGCTCCGATGTCGTAAAAATCCTGCATCTCCTCGGTCACTTCCTCTGAGATGCCATATGTGGTAATATCCGGCGTGGCACAGATCGCTTCGATTCCATGCAAATTCGCATCATAGAATATCTGCCGTTTCAGTTCATGAGTCGGCACAGCGATCACAACAGGACGCACGCTGTCTTTCATGTAGTTGAGATAGGTGCTGGTCTTGCCCAAAGCGGTCTGCCCCTTGATGAGGTAAAGCTTGTTTTCCGCAGATGCCATTGCCGTTTGAAAGGCGTTTTGCAGGTCCTGGTGAGCCGTTTCCAAATCCACATAGCGCTCCTTTTTCAAAATGCACACTTCTCGCCGGGTCGGTTTCGCCGTGGAAAGCATATTTTCGGAATGGCTGCACCGGTCACAATAATCGCAGTTTTCGCAAGGCGGCACAGGCAGATTGTCCTTGATGATTGCTGTCAGAATTTCCTTCCAGTTGATATTCTGGTAGTGCCGTTCGGCATTCTTATCCGAATGCATGATCTCCAGAAACTTTTGCTTTCCCTTTTCTGCACCGCACATGCCTCTTGCCAGAAAATAGATGTCCTGGGTATTTTCGATTCTGCCCTCGGTGAAATCCCAGTAGAGCGGGCAGCGGTCATAGAGATTTTCCCAGCTGAAATTGCGGTAGACTGCTCTTCGCTGCTTGTTCCGGACACCCTGTCTGGCTTGGGTCTTGCCGTGGAGCTTCCATTTCGCCATGACCATTTTTGTCTCGTATCCATAGGTGCAGGCATCCAGAGGCGTGACGGAATAGGTGTTGTCTTTCAGCAGATAGAGGATGGGGAGCGTATCTTCGACCTCTGTCTTTTCTTTTGCAAATTCTCTTCGCAGCACTTCTTTGTAGTGCTTGGCATCGGTCAAGCCTCTCACATAGCTCAAAAAGACGAACAGGACATCGTAAATGCTGATCTGAAAGCGTGGTTCAAATTGGGTGGGATAGGCATAGGTTCGGTCTGCATACTGCGTTTGAAAAATCGCACAGAGCAGGTCGCCAAAAAATCGTGCGGTTCTTTTGTCGGCAAGCTCCTCCCGGAAAAAGAACAGCATATCGCCGTGTTGTTCCTGGTATAGGATCCCGTAGTGATAGGCGAGGTTCAACATATGGTCTCCGTGAGGATTGGTTTGAAAATGTTTGAGTGCAATGACGTATTTCACGTTATCTTCTCCCTTCGTGCATTATCTTTTACCAGATAGTTCTGTTCGTTTTATTTTGAAAACCGGCGGTGCTGAAAATTCCGTCCATGCGTGCCGTCGTCGCTGTGCTCCGTCACGCACAGACCAAAACGCCAGAAAGAACGGGATTTTTGTACACTGCCCTTATATAAATAAGGGAGTTGTACATTTTTCCCGTCTGGTTGTTCTTCTGTGGTGTTTGTCGACCGGGGAGACAAAAACACCATGGAAGAAACGGTCAGCAGTGCCGGATGATTTTCAACTTTCAAGCAAACATATCAATAATAGCAGTATACATAATTTCTATAGGGTATGCTGTCAATGGTTTTTGCGGATATTTCAAGGAAAATCCGCCACACGATCGGTTTTATTTCACACACAAACATACCACATATTTTTGCATCAACACACCACCGAAACCGAATGATCACTACCTGAAAAGACGATGTATGAAAAAAAGAAACAAGCTGAATCTGAGAGAGGAGACTTCCATTAAGTGAGGGCTCGGATTCAGCAGAAGTGCAAAGGAACGCTGCAATTGCCTTTGTCCTTCCACTCCTCGTGTCAGCCCTCATATCCTCTGCGACACCCTGTACAACAGCGTACAGGGGATTTTTTTGCCCTGAACATACCACAGTTCGTAAACTGAAACATTGCAAAATCACTGTAATACACTGAAAAAGTCAACGGATACAATTATATATCATTATCGTGAATCTGTGCCAGGTACTGATGATACGATCATGTCGACCGCATAGAAAAACCGCCTTCGGGCGGAGCATAGGGACATAACAAACCAGCGAAAGGAGGGAAAAAGATGTTCCAGAACAAGCGTTTTTTGACCAGAGGCGTACAGGCAGAAATACCAATAGAGCTGCAATTGTTTCTATGGCACTGCATTGACCAGTTACCAGAAGAACGGGACTATTTCCAGGTATTCAAGCTTGATGTATCCAATGGAAAACAGCACATCCACCACTTTTCCGAACAGCCGGAGTGCAGCAAGGAATATATGATTGACCTTGCCAATCCAGTCAATCAAAAGGTCTATGTCATTGACGACATCGACCACTCGACCATGCTCTTAGCAGAAGAATATTAAACCCAAACACAAAGCCCTACCGAAGAAAATCGGTAGGGCTATTTTCATTTTACGGAGGAATTTCAAATGAGCGAAGAAGTAAAAACCGAACAGGAAGAAACCTTGTATTGTGAGTGCTGTGGCTGTGTCATTGATGACGATGACTACACGGAATGGAATGGGCAAATTATTTGCTCTGACTGTCTGGAAAACCACACCACCACCTGCGAATGCTGCGGCGAACGCATCTGGGACGAGGATGTCTATGGTGACAACGACATCACTCTGTGCAGCCATTGCTACCATCATAGCTACACCAGATGCAGCTGCTGTGATGCTCTTTTGCACGAGGACGATGCCTATTATCTGGACGGCGAGACATACTGCCGTGACTGCTACGAGGACGAATGTGAAGAAAGCAACCTGATTCACGAATACGGCTACAAGCCAAACCCCATTTTCTACGGTGAGGGCAATCGTTACTTTGGCATTGAACTGGAAATTGACGGAGCAGGAAGAGATGACGACTTTGCGGAAGAACTGCTGGACATTGCAAACGCCCACGCCGACCTGCTTTACATCAAGACAGACGGCTCGCTGGACGATGGCATGGAATTGGTTTCGCACCCCTGCACCATGGACTATCACATCAATGAATTCCCGTGGGAAGACGTTATGCACCGTGCCGTTCGTCAAGGCTACCGCTCACACCAGACAAGCACCTGCGGCTTGCATCTCCATGTGAATCGTAACACCTTTTCGGACAACCAGGAAGAACAGGACGAGGTGATTTCAAGAATCCTGTATTTCGTGGAGCATCATTGGAACGAGCTTTTGAAGTTTTCCCGCCGTTCGGAATATGCCATGAACCGTTGGGCAGCAAGATATGGTTACGAGCATACACCGAAGGCAATCATGGACAAGGCGAAAAAGGGTGGAAATGGTCGATATGCCGCTGTGAACCTTTGCAATTACCACACCGTGGAGTTCAGGCTTTTCAGAGGAACTTTGAAGTACAACACCTTTGTGGCAACCATTCAGCTGGTCAACCGTATCTGTGATGCTGCCATGTACAACACGGACGATTCTATTGCAAAGTTATCGTGGTCGGATTTTGTGGCTGACGTGACAGATCCAGAGTTGATTCAATATCTGAAAGAGCGGCAGTTGTACGTAAATGAAGAAGTTTGTGCAGAGGAGGAGATGTAAGATGTGTGCATTATTTGGCTGGCTGGACTACAAAGGCATTGTTTCGGACAGGCTGTTGAAAAAGCTGACACAGGCTCTGGCAAATGCGGCAGAGGAACGAGGGACAGATGCGTCTGGCATTGCCTATGTGAAAAGCGGTAAGGTCACTATCTATAAAAGACCGAAACCTGCCCACAAGATTCGATTCAACGCACCCAACGGTACAAGGGCAGTCATGGGACATACTCGTATGACCACACAGGGTAACGAGAAGTTCAACTACAACAATCACCCGTTCTATGGTC
>ERZ840407.135-NODE-135-length-76766-cov-30.405613_pt1 | contig 76766 bp, 88 predicted proteins | sample MGYA00519877_ERZ840407 | MGnify/ENA primary metagenome ERZ840407 (study PRJEB31850, sample SAMEA3708875) | human gut metagenome | biome: human gut; feature: human-associated habitat; material: faeces | place: China | collected 2014 ...
GCTGATAAGCAGATGGTAATAGCGAAATGAATGTAAGTTTATTGAGTATATTTTTATACGCTAAAAGTGGGTGTTAAAGAGTCCCGCGGACGTGCCGCAGGACTCTGTGGTTCAGCCCTCCAATGAACCACTGGGATTCTGATCTCCAGTGTCGCTGTCCGACTTGAAGTAGGCAGTGAGGGTGGTGTTGGAATTGAGCGTTATGCTACGTGAGGCATTGGTGTTGCCATCGCTCCATCGGTTGAACTGGTAACCTTCGGCTGGCGAGGCGCTGATCTCCACCGACTGACCGGCAGGGCAGCGACCGGCACCGGTCACCGAACCACCGATAGAGGGATTGGCGATGAGCTTGACCTCAAACTTCCCATCGGTAGGGAGTACATCGGGAACAGCAGGAGCGACGGGAGCTACCGAACCGTTATCGTCGGGAGTGAGGAACACATCGGCGCTGCTGCCGTAGCTCTTGCAAGCCTTGGTGAACGCATCGTCCGTCTTGTATGCCGCCAACATGCTGTTGTTGTCGATGAGGTATTGGGTCGATACCTTGGTCTTGCCGTAGTCGTTGCGGCTGTGCACCCAGGTAAACACACCGTCACCGTCGTCTGCACCATGGGCGAAACTGCACCCGTCGATGGCGGGAAGGCGATACTCCTTTGTGAAGGGGTTCCTGTTAGAGAATATGACTGCGATGTAAGCTGGGATTGGAATCTCGGTTATGCAGGAATTGATTTTGGCGAAAACATAAATTTCGAGAATGGAGTGAGATACTCGATTCAATTGCCTGCGGGTAGTACAAGTGCCCTATACCGTACGGATATTGTAAATGAAGAAGCAATCGTCAACTTCATAGGCGGTTACACAGAGCCGGTGAAGCCAATCCAGTACACTTGGTGCAGTCTCTTTGACAACCATACCACGGATGTGCTTGGGGAAGTAAAATTCTATTATGACCGTCCGATTGCCCTTTCCGCAAATCCGATTATCAAGCTTAACATCGAGAATGAAAATCTCACAGTCAAGGAAGTTGTACCGACAATTTCGGAAGAAAATGGGGACTGGGTGTTGGCTGCGGATTTCGAGAACATTCCGCTTATCTCGGAAAAGGGATATACTATAATTATACCCGAAGGAACAATCGTTTCCAAAGAAGGAGATGTTGTTGTCAATCAACGCAATGTAATGGAGATTGGGAGCAGCAGTGGCATTGTTGAGATTGAGAACCGTGAAGTATCGATAAACTCAACAAATGGTGTCATATCAATAGGACAATTTTTTAAGGGATGTAATATAAAACTGTTCTCCCTTGATGGGACAATGATATACAACACAAAAACATCGGAAGGAAACGTCTCTATTTCTGTACCGACATTTGGAGTTTATCTTCTGTCCATAAATGGTAAAACGTATAAGATCGCAGTTAAGTAACTAAAGTTTCCCACCCCTAAATAAAGGGGTGGGAAACTTTAGTAATTACTGTTGGCGCACTTTGTTCAAATGGAAATATTTCTTATTTTTCTCAAACCGGAGATAAGCTAGATGTGGTTGCTCCTGGTGTTGATGTGTTGTCTACACTGCCTAATAACGAAACCGGCCTTAAGGATGGTACATCAATGGCCTGTCCACATGTAGCAGGTTTGGCGGCTCTCATTCTTGAACGAAATCCCCCATCTTACCGTAACACAAGTTAATGACATCATAGAAAACAATACAAAGAAAGTTGGGCCAAATAAATATAATGAGACACGTAAAAACGGTACTTGGAATAGTTATTATGGTTATGGTCTCATCAATGCAGAACAAGCACTAATCAATACCCCAAGATAAACAATGCGAAGAATTAACAGCGATTTATGAATGTGTTCAGAACATATACAAATAAATATAAATCCATTGCGTTACTCGTTCTCATATTGCTAACGAGTAACACAATGGATGCTCAGACAATATATGATAAGAATCGTGCGATGTTTACTTATAGAATAAAAGGGGATGATTGGCAATCACATCCTTTGAGGGAGTAGTTTCAACCGTACCCCCTGAAATATCATTGGATAACTCTTGTTTGTCACATTATGGGTGCGGTTGAAACGCCCCATCCGATCACTATTCTGTAGTTTTTAATGTAATCGAAAGTTAAATACGTTAAATCTCACGCTTTTCGTATATACACAGAATCCATATTGCCACTTTTCTACCGTTTAGAGCGTATAACATTGATAATCAACTAATAATAGATACAGTTTTTGGAAGCCTTATTTTTCATCTGTTTTACCAGACTCATCTGTCTCGGAATACTGCGTAGGCAATACGCCGAACTGCTCCTTAAAGCACTTGGTAAAATAGCTGGAAGAGCTGAATCCTACCCGGTCGGCCACTTCCGACACGTTCAATTTTCCGTCCTGAAGAAGCTGCGCAGCCCGCTTCAAACGAATGGTACGGATAAATTCCGTCGGAGTCTGTCCGGTAATAGCCTGCAACTTGCGGTAAAGATTCATGCGGCTCATTCCCATATCGGCACTGAGCTGTTCTACATTATATTCCGAATTATCAATATGTTCTTCTATCAATTTCAGAGCCTTCTGAAGCAACTGCTCATCAATTGAAGTAATTGTTATGCGACTGGGATTGACACGCAGCGTCTTGCGGAATTCTTTCTTCCGGCCCTCCTGCTGCTCGATAAGCTGCTTGATACGCACCAGTAGCACATCAAAGCTGAAAGGTTTGGATATATAGGAATCTGCCCCAACCGCATAACCGCTGATTTTTGCCTCGTCTCCACTACGGGCTGTCAACAAGATAACCGGGATATGCGATGTCTGTACGTTGTGCTTGATACGGCGGCACAGCTCCAGCCCGTCCACTTTCGGCATCATTATATCACTGATAATCAAGTCCGGATTCTGTTCGACAGCAAGTTTTTCCCCTTCTTCCCCGTCTGGTGCATCAATTACCTGATACGTTTCTGAAAGCTGCTCCTTGAGGAAATGACGGAAATCCTGATTATCTTCCACTATCAAAAGTTTTTTCCGGTCATCGGAAGTATCCGAAGCTAAAGTTGTTTCTTCTGACATCTTCAAATCCATCGGAATTCGTACAATAAAGGACGTTCCTTTTCCCAGCTGACTTTCTACACGAATCGTTCCCTCATGTAACTCTACATATTCCTTCACCAAATGCAACCCAATTCCACTTCCAACCTTGCTGTCGTCCGGATGCTGTACTTGATAAAAGCGCTCAAAAATATGCTTCAATGCCTCATCTGATATGCCAATTCCTGTATCTGAAACTGTTATATTGGCAAAAGAATGCCCTTCAACTTCCTCTGCTGACAAAGAAAGCACTACACGCCCTCCTTCCGGCGTAAACTTGAATGCATTTGAAAGCAAGTTATTTAAAATGCGATGCAATTTTTCATGGTCAAAATTCATATACCAATGAGCAGCTGAAAGCTCCAGACGAAAATCCAACTGCTTTTCCTTGGCAAAGGGTTGAAAATTAGCATACAATGCTGACACAAACTCTTCCAAATCGCCAGCGGTAAGATGAAGTTTTTCCATTTTCATTTCCATCTTACGAAAATCGAGCAACTGATTGACAAGGGTATATAGCTCTTGTGCATTCTTATAGACCGTATCAAGCTGACGAAGTACTTGCTCATCTGTCACCTTCTTCCGAAGTACTTCCAATGGAGTAAGTATCAAAGTAAGCGGAGTTCGAAGCTCATGGCTGATGTTAGTAAAAAAGCGGAACTTCAACTGATTCAGCTCCTCCTTTTGCTGGGCTGCCTGCTGTTCTTTCAATCGAATCAGTTTCTGATTATTTTTCCGATACACATACCTCACTCCTAGAATGACTACCCCTATCAGGCATAAAAAGTAAAGTACAAAAGCCCAACCCGTAGCCCAAAATGGCGGAAGAATTGTCACTTGAAAAATGGATTCCGGGCTCCATACATGATCGTTTCCGGCACTCATCACATGAAACGTGTATTCACCCGGCAACAAATTATTATACACTACGCTTCCCTGCCCCTTATCGGAAACTATTTCATTCCACTTTTTATCAGCTCCCTCTAAACGATAACGGAAATAAGTCTGCGAAGGGTTTACAAAATTCAAACTGGAAAAGTCAAAGGTCAAGAAATTTTCATCATAATTCAGTGTTACCGACCGTACCTTGTCGATTGACTGAGTAAACAAAACCCTTCCATGATATTCTTCTCCACACGAAACCGATTCGTTGAACAAACGGAATCCGGTAAACAAAGGAGAAATAACACAAGGAGTAAACACCACATTTTCAGGAGAAAACAAATAAAATCCATCCATCCTTCCAAAACAAAGTTCTCCTTTTCGGGTCCGCATGGAACAAAACTCATACAAGTCATCCCATTCACGACTGTGATTCCGGTCCAAACAAACTACTGTATATTCATTCTGTCCACCTTCTTTTGCTACACTTACCTTATATAATGCATTGATTGTGGTAATCCAGACCTCATTATTATAATCTTCCTGCATTGCCTGAATGGTCAGATTTTCAAACCCATGTTCTTCCCCCAACACATCAATCTTCCAGTCTGGAGAAAGTACCTTTATTCCATACTGGGTACCCATCCACAGCAATCCCCGGCTGTCGTTCAGCATGCAATTGTATTTCTCACCTGCTAAAATCTGAAACGGATCATTGCCTTTTATATGTCCAGGAATGTAAAGACTATCTTTCTTTATGTCATAAAAATAAATTCCATTGTCTGCTCCTACCACCAAGCGCCCGGAAGCATCAAAAGACATCGTATTGGCTATCTTAAATCGAGACAATTCAGGGTATTTGTCAACCAGCAGTTCCAACTTGCCTGACCGGATATCAAACCTCCCAACTCCACCGTTTACACTCACCCACAGATTACCCTCTATGTCTTCGGTCAGCGTACGAATATTATTCAAGTCCATCCCTTCACGAACAGGGAATAGATAATGTGAAATTTTACCTTTATCTATACAATAAAGTCCGTCCATATAAGTACCAAACCACATTCTTCCTTTCAAGTCCTTATAGGCAGTTCGAAACAATCCGCTGCTCAACTCCTTAAACGGACAACTTACCGATGTCCGGTCGGCCGACAAACGATAAAGTCCTGCAGATGTACCTAAAAAGATAGAAGAATCATCGGCTTCCAACATACATAACACATCATCACTACCCCAATCGCCTGCAATATTCTTTTTATTGTATAAAGTAAAGTTACTCATGCTGGAATGGTAATAGGCTAATCCTCTGTTAAACAAACCAGCCCATACGGTTCCGCTCTTTTTATCTACATAAATACTATGTACGTTCGTATACCCTCTTCCTCCTAAGGTAGCGTGAAAGGGGGCAGCCGAAAAAAACGAGAAATTATATTTATCTATTAGGAATATACCACGACTAGATGTCCCAACCCAGGCATTACCCGACTTTTCTACATCACATGAAGTAATTTCCCCAAAAGGAGAAGGAAGCTCTATTTCTTTCCAGGCATGGATGGCATTCATATAAAAAATAACCCCTTCATTCCACGCAATCCAGAAGTCACCGCTGTCCAGTATCCGGATTACTACCTGCTGGTCGGCCTTCAAACGATTCTGCAGGAAAGTTTCCTGTCGGATAAATTTCTTCTGATTCCGGTCATAGGCACGCAGCAAACCGCTTTCATGCAGCATCCAGCTCACATTACCGTATGACTCCACTGCCATCAGCGTACCATTTCCATTCAGGAAATGCCGGTCTTCTCCTATGGTCTGCAACTGATGGTTCTTTGTATCATAAAGAAGTACACGCTGAGAAGCTGTCACCAGCCAGACATGAAGACTGGAATCAATGAACACATTTGAAATCTTTTCTTTTACGCCCCATCCGGCTAAAAGCGTATCCGGCTGAATAAATTCGCCCTTATCCAAATCAAAGATTTTCAAGTTTCCTTTTTCTTTCAGCCAAATTCTTCCGTCGGCATCCAGATACTGAAGAGGAATGACTGATTCCTGGTCAATACCATATACCGGGGCTTTCCACAACGGATAGTTGGTGAAATTCTTCCCGTCGTAAAAACTCAATAAGGAAGTCGTACGTACTCCCAAACGCCCGTCAGGAATTCCAAATACATTTTTCACATAATTGTCGGGAAGTCCGTCACGAATACCTATATGACGGAACGGGAAAGTATTCACAGCTTGTATTCCTAAACATAGGAATATACATATTACAGCTAAAACCAGTCTTTTCATGTCGATGTACTTCTATATTACAAATGTATAAAGCTATATACGAACCAGAAAAGATTTTTACGTGAGATTTCTGCATTTTTCCGCAAAAAAATAACCGTCGCCCGATTTTCTGCTTCGGACGACGGTTATACTTTATAACAAACGACACAGATTAATAGCTGTGCTCATCTTCTTTGATTTCTTCCATGGTCAACGGCTTACGGTCGATGGCACGCCATGCATAAATAATGTAGGCCAGCACAAAGGGAACTAAAATAGATACATAAGCCATGGTTTTCAGGGTAAACTGACTGGAACAGCTGTTGGCAATGGTCAGTGAGCTCTGTAAATCGGCCGTAGATGGATAATAAGCAGTATGATTATAACCTACGACCAACAGCAAGGCCAGTACCGTCAGTACCGTACCCACACCGGCAAACCAGATACCGCGGGTATAGGTCTTGCAGAAAATGCTTTTTCCCAAGCCATACAACACCCCGACTACTCCTAACAGGAACAACACCAACAGATAAGGCATGACCATAAAATTGTGGAAATATTTGAAGGGTTCCATCACAATCTGCCCCGTTTCGGGATTAACGGCAAACCCGTCTTTCAGTAAGGTGCGAATCACAAATGCCAGGAAGAATACAAGGAAGGGTACCGCATCGGCTATCAACTGACGACGGAAACGGGCATTCAACGCTTCATGACGGATGTTGTTAATGAAATAGAGGTTTCCTAACAAACGGGCAAGGAAGAGCACCGCAAATCCTAAAATGAGGTTCCACGGGTCAGCAAACGCATCCAACCCATGCCATCCGTTACCCCAATGGCTGATGACCGGCATCATTTCGTCGGTAAGGTTTCCTTTGCTCACCACAAAGTTGGAGCCGTTGAAGAAGGTCGCGACAGCCGCTCCCAACAATAACGGACCCACAATGCCATTCAGCACCAGAAAGAACTGATAGGTACGCTTGCCCAACCAGTTGCCAAGCTTCGACTGAAATTCGTAGGACACAGCCTGAAGCACAAAGCTGAAGAGAATAATCATCCACAACCAGTAAGCTCCTCCGAAGCTGGTGCTATAGAACAAAGGGAAAGAAGCAAAGAAGGCTCCTCCGAAAGTGACCAGAGTGGTAAAGGTAAATTCCCATTTACGTCCGGTGGAATTGACCAGCAACGTACGTTCTTCTTCGGTACGTCCCAAGCAATAGAGCAAGGAGTTTCCTCCCTGTACGAACAGCAAAAAGACCAGCAAGGCTCCTAATAAGGAAACCAGAAACCACCAGTAATGCTGCAAGAATATATAAGTTGAATCCATATTTTTCGGTTTTAAAATGATGTATCGGTTAGTTTATTTTTCGTCCGGACCTTTACGGATGGCTTTTACCATAATACCGATTTCGGCAATAAGCAGCACGGTAAACATGATAAGGAAAATGAAGAAAGTGGTTTGCACGGAGCCTGTTTCCAGTTTTGACACCGCCGCATTGACGGGCAGCAAATCCTGAATCGTCCAAGGCTGACGTCCCATCTCGGCCACAATCCATCCTGCCTGGCTGGCAATGTAAGCCAATGGAATGCTCCACAAGGAAATCCAGTGCAGCCAGTTGAGTTCTGCCAGCCGCTTTTTCCATACGAGGAATAAAATAACCAAGAAGAACAGTATGAAATACATACCTAACCCTACCATCACGCGGAAAGACCAGAAAAGCAGACCTACATGAGGTACAAGGTCTTCTTTGTTCTGAATGTATCCGTAGCCGAAATAAGGCATGTATTCTTTCAAGGCACTGCGTGCAATCTGCATGGAAGCCTCATCGCCTTCTTCTTTTGCCCGACGGAAATCGGCCAGTGCGGTAATAGCTTTCTTACCATTCACCATCTTTTCATCTGCCGAAAGAGCCGTTGAGCCATCAGGTAATGTATAGCCTCCTTCCAGCAGGTTGTTGATACCCGGCACATATCCTGCCGTGCTATGCGTAGCAAGGAAAGAAAGCATTTCGGGTATCTTGATGGAACCTACCACCGTCAGAGGTTCATGCGTACCTCCTTCATAAAGTGCCTCCATAGCCGCCAATTTCATAGGTTGTACCTGGGCCACCTGATATGCGGACTTATCACCTGTGCCGGCAGTTACTAAGGCAGCAAACAATCCGACTGCCGCTGCCACCTTCATGCTGGCAAGTGCAAATTCTTTTTCGCGTTTACGAATCAGGTACCAGGCACTGACTCCGATGACGAAAGCGGCTCCGAGCATCCAGCTGCTTAATACGGTATGGAAAAATTTCACCACTGCCACTGGCGAGAAGGCCACAGCCATGAAATCAACCATTTCGTTTCGCATGGTTTCCGGATTAAACTCCATCCCCACCGGATACTGCATCCAGGAATTAGCCACCAGAATCCACCAGGCAGAAATCGTGGCTCCCAAACCGGTAAGCCAGGTAGAAGCCAGATGAAAACCTTTACTCACCTTGTGCCATCCAAAAAACATGACAGCCACAAAAGTAGCTTCCATGAAGAAGGCTAAAATACCTTCTATGGCCAGTGGAGCACCGAATATGTCACCTACAAACCAGGAATAGTTACTCCAGTTCGTACCAAACTGAAACTCCAGAATCAAACCGGTTGCCACTCCAATGGCAAAGTTTATTCCAAACAGTTTCATCCAAAACTTTGCCGTACGCTTCCAGAATTCATTTCCTGTACGTACATACAATGTCTCCATTGTAGCCATAATCACAGCCAGCCCTAAAGTCAGCGGCACAAACAGCCAATGGTAAATGGCGGTCAAGGCAAATTGTGCCCTCGACCAGTCAATCATTGAAGTGTCGATTGTTTCAAGCATAAGAAATTACTTTATCAGTTACTAATATAAATAAGGTATAGTTATTCTGCCATCCGGTTTGTCAGCTCCAGGCCCACATAGTCCTGCTTCTCGGTTTCCGTCTTTCCTTTCAGGAAGGAAGGGAAGAAAAACAGTTTCAACACAAAAAACATGACAAAAAGCTTTATCAGGATAATCGCCCAAAGGACACGTCCCCAAGTCATCTCCCGAAAACCATCACGATAAAAATAAAAAACACGAATGAGATTCTTTTTAATCATAGTCTATTTTTATAATGATTACAAAGTAAATACTTTATCGGGAAAAAACAAGGGTTTATCGAGATATTCTGTGGGTAAATCTATCTATTTTGCCTCTTTTTTTATTATGAAATACATTTGCAATGTAAAAATTAAACGAAATATGAAAAAAAGAGAACTCATTTTCTTCGCCGCGCTCGCGACTTTCCTGTCGGCAAATGCACAGGAAAAACAAATCTGGTCGCTTGAAGATTGCATAAACTATGCGCTGGAGAAAAATATCCAGTTACAGCAGAACAAGATTTCCTTACAGGAAAGCGAAGTGGATGTAAAGACAGCAAAGGCTGCACTCTTTCCAAGCCTCTCGTTCAACACCGGACACAACATTGTGAATCGTCCTTATCAGGAAAACAGCGCCACAGTCAGTGGTACTGAAATCATCAGCAGTAACAATAAAACTACCTATAACGGCAGCTACAGTTTATCTGCACAATGGACATTATGGAACGGCGGACAGCGCCTGAACAACATCAAACAGCAAAAGAAGAATCAGGAAATAGCGGAACTGACCGTAGCCGAAACGGAAAATACGCTCAAGGAAGAGATTACCAAACTTTTCCTGCAGATTCTGTATGCAGATGAATCGGTAAACATTAATAAAGGTACGCTGGAAGTAAGTAAAGCTACCTATGAACGCGCGAAAGAACTTTTTAATCAGGGTAGTATTTCGAAAGCAGATTTGGCCCAACTGGAAGCACAAGTCGGTAATGACCAGTACCAGCTGGTAACCTCCGAAAGCTCACTGAGAAACTATAAACTTCAACTGAAGCAAATGCTGGAACTGGACGGAAACATGGAAATGGAGCTGGAACTTCCGGTACTTGACGATGAAAAAGTGATGCAGCTGCTCCCCAATCAAGACGAGGTTTACCAAACGGCACTGGCCAACCGTCCGGAAATACAAAGCAGCAAACTGAGTATTGACAATTCCAAGTTGGCTATTTCTGCGGCTAAAAGCGGGTATTATCCAAGTATCAGCCTATCGGCATCTACTTCCAGCATGACCAACAATGCAAGCCAGAACAACTGGGCACAACAGATGAAATACGGATGGAACAACATGATTGGTCTGACAGTAAGTGTACCTATCTTTAATAACCGACAGACCAAAAGTGCGGTAGAAAAAGCTCAGTTCCAATACAACTCTTCACTGCTGAACTTGCAGGACAAGCAAAAAGGGCTTTACACCGAGATTGAAACACTCTGGCTGGATGCGCTCAATGCACAGCAACAATATGCAGCAGCTGAAGTGAAACTGAAAAGCAGCCAGACCAGTTTTGATATGGTCAATGAACAGTTCAGACTGGGTATGAAAAATACGGTTGAACTGCTGACCGAGAAAAATAACTTGCTCAGTGCACAGCAACAACGGGTTCAGGCTAAGTATATGGCTATTTTGAATCGTACATTACTCGATTTTTATGCAGGAAAAGACATTGAATTATAATCACCAAACAATATGAACAAGAAAAAAATAATTTTGGCAGCCGGTGTCGTACTCGTGCTGGCTGTAGCAGGATTCTGGATTTTCGGAAAGAAGAATGCACAGGGCAAGGTAGACTTCGTGACTGAAAAAGTTACACGAGGAAATATCAGCAATTCCATTACAGCTACAGGAACCATTGAACCGGTCACTGAAGTAGAGGTCGGTACTCAGGTTTCAGGTATCATTGACAAGATATATATTGACTATAACTCCGTAGTAAAGCAGGGTGAAGTGATAGCCGAGATGGATAAGGTAACGCTGCTCAGCGATTTACAATCAGCGCAAGCTACATACAACGGCGCAAAGGCCGAATACGACTACCAGAAGAAACTATACACGAGAAACAAAGCACTACACGAGAAACAGCTGATCAGCGAAACAGACTACGAACAAAGTGTGTACGACTATGAACGTGCTAAAAGTACATACGAACAGACGCAAGCAGCCTTAGCCAAAGCGGAACGGAATCTTTCATACGCCACTATCACTTCTCCGATTAATGGTATCGTAACGAGCAAGGACGTGGAAGAAGGACAGACCGTGGCTTCCGGTTTTGAGACTCCGACACTGTTCACCATTGCGGCCGACTTGACAAAGATGCAGGTAGTAGCCGATGTGGATGAAGCTGACATTGCCGGAATAAAAGACAGTGCCCGAGTAACCTTTACCGTAGATGCCTATCCTGATGACATATTCGAAGGAAAGGTATACCAAATTCGCTTGGGTAGTGTAAACAGCAGCAGTTCAAGCAGTACCAGCACAAGCAGCGAAACAGTTGTCACTTACGAAGTGGTAATTACTGCCGACAACCCGGATTTGAAACTGAAACCCCGGCTGACTGCCAACGTGACCATCTACACCGACACCCGTGACAACGTGATAACGGTACCCAACAAGGCACTGCGTTTTACACCGGAAAAACAGTTGGTGGGCAACAAGACTATTACAGACTGCGAAGGTACACACAAGGTATGGACTATGGACGCCAACGGATTCACGGCACATCCTGTAAAAATCGGTCTGAGCGACGGAAGTCATACTGAAATTCTGGAAGGACTGAACGAAGGTACTCCTATCGTAACAGAAACCGTACTGAAAGGCTTCGAAAACAATGCTGATGAAATGGCTGGCAGTGAAAGAAGCCCGTTCATGCCAGGCCCTCCGGGAGGTGACAAGAAAAAACAGAAATAAGGAGATACTCTTATGAAAAAGACTGTCATAGAATTGCAAAATATCAAACGGAATTTCCAGGTGGGAGACGAAACAGTCCATGCCTTGCGCGGAGTTTCATTCAGCATACAGGAAGGAGAATTCGTCACCATCATGGGAACATCCGGTTCAGGAAAATCTACTTTACTGAACACCTTGGGATGCCTGGATACACCCACCAGCGGAGAGTATCTGCTCGACGGAGTATCCGTACGCACCATGAGCAAGCCGCAAAGGGCAGTATTGCGTAACCGGAAAATCGGATTTGTATTCCAGAACTACAACCTGCTGCCGAAAACTACAGCCGTAGAAAATGTGGAACTTCCTCTGATGTACAACAGCTCAGTCAGTGCAGCCGAACGTCGTCGGCGTGCCATTGAGGCCTTAACAGCTGTAGGGCTGGCTGACCGCTTGGAACATAAATCCAACCAGATGTCAGGAGGACAGATGCAGCGTGTGGCCATCGCCCGCGCACTGGTCAACAATCCGGCGGTAATCCTGGCAGACGAGGCTACCGGTAACCTGGATACACGTACTTCATTTGAGATTCTGGTTCTTTTCCAGAAACTGCATCAGGAAGGACGTACCATCATCTTCGTGACACACAATCCGGAACTGTCACAATACAGCAGCCGGAATATCCGCCTGCGTGACGGACATGTCATTGAAGATGTAACCAACCCTCATATTCTGTCAGCAGCAGAAGCATTAGCTGCCCTGCCGAAAAACGACGACGATTGACGTGACTAATTAAGAAATGACTTATGAACGGAACAAACCTTTTTAAAATAGCTTTCAGAGCTTTGGCCAACAACAAGCTCCGTGCGTTCCTGACCATGTTGGGAATCATCATCGGTGTGGCTTCTGTCATTGCCATGCTGGCCATCGGACAAGGCTCTAAACGAAGCATCCAGAAGCAGATTTCTGAAATGGGCTCCAACATGATTATGATTCATCCGGGAGCTGAAATGAGAGGTGGAGTCCGGCAGGACCCTTCGAGCATGCAGACACTGAAACTGGAGAATTATGAAACACTGCGCGACGAATGTATGTACTTGTCGGCCATCAGTCCGAATGTATCTGCCTCCGGACAGTTGATTTCGGGCTCCAACAACTACCCTTCTTCTGTCAGTGGAGTCAGCATCGGCTACCTTACGATTCGCCAGCTCACCGTAGAACAAGGTGAGATGTTCACTGAAGAGGATATACGTACGGCTGCCAAAGTCTGTGTCATCGGTAAAACAATTGTAGACAACCTGTTCCCCGACGGTCAGGACCCGATTGGAAAGATTATCCGCTGCAACCAGGTGCCTTTGCGGGTAGTGGGCGTGCTGAAATCCAAAGGATACAACTCTATGGGCATGGACCAGGACGATGTGGTATTGTCTCCTTACACCACCGTAATGAAACGTTTGCTGGCACAAACTTACCTGAGCGGTATTTTTGCCTCTGCCTTGACGGAAGACATGACGGAAGAAGCCGTAGATGAAATCACAAATATTTTACGACGTGAACACAAACTGAAAGAAGCAGACGACGATGATTTCACCATACGTACACAGCAGGAACTTAGCTCCATGCTGAATACCACAACCGACTTGATGACAACCCTGCTGGCCTGCATTGCCGGAATCTCACTGGTAGTGGGTGGTATTGGTATCATGAACATCATGTATGTGAGTGTAACGGAACGTACACGTGAGATCGGACTTCGTATGTCTGTAGGGGCAAGAGGAATTGATATTCTGTCGCAGTTCCTGATAGAATCTATCCTGATCAGTATCACCGGAGGTTTGATTGGAGTAATCTTGGGTTGCGGTGCCAGCTTCATCATCAAGAGTGTGGCTCACTGGCCTGTCTTCATCCAGCCTTGGAGCGTATTGCTCTCGTTTGCCGTCTGTACATTTACCGGTGTATTCTTCGGGTGGTATCCGGCTAAAAAAGCGGCCGACCTTGACCCGATTGAGGCACTGCGCTATGAATAAATAACGGAACTACTTTGTTCTTCATAACTTTGGTTTCCTGTCCGGCTGCCATTCAGCAGTGAATGTTTCCCAACATAAACCGCTTGAGGTAGCCGGACTTTTATTAAAAAATCGTATCTTTGTTTTAAATCAATTCCGTATGGTTCATATAACTCACAACAAGCACCGCTTACTTGAATTGACAATCCACATTATATGTTGGGGATTGTTTTTCGGATTTCCACTGTTCTTTACCCAAGATGACAGCGGCAGTATCGACTGGAGAGAGTTTATCAACCATTCTGGCGTGTCTCTTTCTTTCTTCGTTATCTTTTATATCAATTACCTGTTATTTATTCCTAAAGTTCTTTTTAAGGAACATACGGGACAGTTTATTCTCTTGAATATCCTCCTTATTTTAGTGGTATCCATTGGGCTCCGCTACTGGCATAATATCATAGCCTTTCCTCCCCCGGCTCCACGACGTCCTCATTTACCTCCTCAATACATATTTTATATAAGGGACATCACGAGCATGATCTTTACCGTAGGATTAAGTGTAGCCATCCGTATGAGTCTGCGTTGGAGTGCCACGGAACTGGAACGCCGTGAAGCAGTGAAAAGCCGAACAGAAGCAGAACTGAAAAACTTGCGCAACCAGCTGAATCCGCATTTTTTGCTCAACACCCTGAACAATATTTATGCCCTGACGGCCTTTGATACGGAAAAAGCACAGCAAGCCATCCAAGAGCTCAGTAAACTGCTGCGTTATGTTCTGTATGATAATCAGGAAACATTTGTTCCCTTGACTAAAGAGGTGGAATTTATTCAAAACTATATCGAACTCATGCGAATCCGGGTTTCATCTGCAGTCAAAATCAATACAAATTTTCAAATCCGACCAGACAGCCAAAGCCCGGTAGCTCCGCTGCTGTTTATTTCACTTATTGAAAATGCCTTCAAGCATGGAATCTCTCCTACCGAACCCAGCTTTATAGACATTACGCTAACAGAAAAGGATGATGAAATCCATTGCGTAATACGAAATAGCAATTATCCGAAGAACGCAATGGATAAAAGTGGTTCGGGCATCGGACTGGAACAAGTACGCAAAAGACTGGAACTGCTGTATGCCGGACGCTATGAATGGCACCAGCAAATCAGTTCGAACCAGAAAGAATACAGTTCCATACTGACCATTAAAATTCCTGACAACAATAAAAAGATACTGCCATGATAGTAAAATGCGCTATTGTCGATGATGAACCTCTGGCACTCGGCCTGCTGGAAAGTTATGTAAAGAAAACGCCATCACTCGAGCTGTGTGGTGCATACTCCAGTGCCATTCAGGCTATGGAGCTGCTGACCGAGCATCCCGTGGATCTTATTTTCCTGGATATTCAAATGCCGGAATTGAACGGACTGGAATTTTCCAAAATCGTCCCAGGAAATACGCGTATCATATTTACCACAGCTTTCGGACAATATGCATTAGACGGATATAAGGTAAATGCCCTTGACTACCTGCTCAAACCTATCAGCTATACAGATTTTATGAAAGCTGTCAACAAAGCGGTGCAATGGTTTGAACTGCTTCAAAAGGCCGAAACATCACCAGCCGACATACAATCGTCAGATGACTTGAAGTATATCTATGTGAAAAGTGACTATAAGCTGATTCAAATCGAACTGGATAAGATTCTTTACATTGAAGGATTGAAAGACTACATCAAGATACATCTGGAAGATAATCCACGCCCCATACTTTCACTGGTCAGTATGAAAATGATGGAAGACAAACTACCGGCTAACCGGTTTATCCGGATTCACCGGTCTTTCATTGTGCAAAAACAAAAAATAAAAATCATAGAAAAAGGAAGGATTGTTTTTGGAAAGGACTACATCCCTATATCGGACAGCTACAAACAAGAGCTCCAAAATTATGTTAACAAACATACTATTTGAGTTTTTGTTGTATTTTCAACCTTTTTTTTTGAAACAATCGTTTTTTTTACTGTTTTTCTTTGGAGACAATCAATCTAAACCCTATATTTGTGACGTACATAATAAAACGGAAGTTGTGAAACTTCTTTTAGAATAGTTTAGTTAAGTCTAGTTTAGTTTTTGTGTTGTGATACTCCTGCTGAAAGTGTTCAGCGGGAGTATCTTTTTTATTGCTGGTTTTCAAACAGTTAGGGATACATACCGAACTTTTCACAATCTAATTTGTAACGTGTGAATGATAGAAAAAACCTCACTTTTGGGCGTATTTCATTCCACTTTTATTCCAGTTTAAAATATAAACCAGTATGGCAACATTTTTTTTAACAATTGTCCCGAATTTAATCTTAAAAAACAATAAACACACAGTAAGGATAGCAGTTACACATTGCCGGCAAACAAGATACATCCCGACTGATGTAACGATAGATTCAGAGAAAGAAATAAGCAACGGAAGGATCGTCAAAAGACCAGACAAGGAAAGGCTGAACATACATCTCATGAAGCTGCTGTCAGCGTATGAAGAAAGAGCGTCAAACATTCCATTTGCAAACAGCCTTACATGCAGCCAGCTTATCAAGATAATCAAATCACCAACCTCGGGAGAAAAGCACAGGACATTCTCTGAAATAGCAGACGAATATCTATCACAGATTGACAAGGATGACAGAGGAAAGACCTACAAGCTGTACAGGCTTGCAGCTAACAGGTACATGGACTTCGCCGGTAATGATACTCTGATGGAACACATCACTCCAATTCGGATCAACAACTACTTAATGAGCCTTCAGAAAGACAAACTCTCCCAGACAAGTATTAAGATATACATTACTCTTCTGAAAGTAATCATCAACTATGCTGTGAAAATGAGATATGTGTCATTCGACGTGGACCCATTCGTGACGGCTAAAGTTCCGTCAGCAAAGAAAAGGGACACGTACATAACAGTAGAGCAGCTTAAGAAAATACGTGATGCCAGACTTGACACACACAGCCTTTCAGTAGTACGTGACATTTTCATGCTGACTTATTATCTTGCCGGAATGAATCTTGTTGATATGCTGGAATACGACTTCCGGAATACAGATGAAATATACTATGTCCGAAAAAAGACCAGGCACACTAAAGAGGGAGACAATGCGGTGAACTTCTCTATTCCTGATGAGGCAAAGCCAATCATACAACGATACATGGACAAGAAATCAGGAAAACTCATTTTCGGCCGTTATTCAAGCTATGTAATCTGCTACAATGTTCTTGCAAGAAAGATTAAGAAACTGGCAGAAATTGGCGGAATTAAGCATTATTTTACCCTGTATTCAGCCCGTAAGTCTTTCGTTCAACACGGATTCGACTTAGGTATTCCATTGTCCACGCTCGAATATTGCATCGGACAATCAATGAAAGACAGCCGGCCGATATTCAACTATGTATCCATTATGAAGAAACATGCAGACAAGGCAATCAGAGAAATTCTTGATAATCTGACGTAAAAAAACACCGAAATATTTTGATAATATGCAAATGCTTATTATCTTTGTAGTGTCAAACAAAGAGTTATTCACTTAATTAAAACAACATGGAAAATGAAGAAAGGAAAAAGCTAGAAGAAGAGTACAAGAATCTCAAACTGCTAATCGAATTTCATTCAACCTACGGAGTTCTTGAGAAATCAGAATACGAAAAGATGGTTAATGACATTCTGGACCGTATGAATGAAATCCGAAAGATGTTGGAAAAAGAGTAAAAAAACAGCCCTCCCTACTGGGAGGGCATTAAAAATAGATTTATGGATAATATGGATAAATACCTTCCTAACGCAGACATGCAGGCTGCATTTGAGAAGTTCAAAGAGCTAAAGACTTCTGAGGAAAAACTTGCCTTCCAAAAGGAAATGCAGGTGAAACTATCCTCAATGAGTGAAGAAGAAAAGAACAAGTACATTGCAGATTCCAAATCCGGACTTCAAGCTACCGTTGAGGCTTGCGAGGATTTTATTACCAGGGCAGAAGAAACTATACTAAAGGATAAGCTGGGTGAACTTCCTGATATAATCTCATTCAGCTACATAGCAAAAAAATACTTTGGCAAAAGCCGGAACTGGCTGTACCAGCGAATAAATGGATATACTGTAAATGGAAAGCCTGCAAAGTTCACACAGAATGAATTTCAAACATTCCTGAATGCACTGGAAGACATAAGCAATACAATAAAAAATACTTCGGCTTCGCTTAAATTTAATTAAGTGACTTTGTTTGACATGTCCCCGCACTAAGCCGATGCGGGGATTTTTTTGTTCATAAAAAATAATTCGTATATTTGCAATACCATAATGAAGGGCAGTGGCCCTGATTTTGGTTTGACTTTTAGTGAGGGGGTGGTTCCCCTCACTTTTTTTATGCCTATTCCCGAACTTTTATCAGATAACATAGTAACACAAATAGAACCAGCCAGTGAAGTTGATTATTAGTGTTGTTGAGGCTGGTCATAAAGAAGCCCCTTCCGGATATTAATCTGGTCGGGGCTTTTGTTTGCTAATAAAAGCGAACTTCTACACTGCAAAGATGTATATAATTTCTGAGAAAAGTTGTGTATAATTATAGGAAAATATTGTATATCAAAATTGAAATAAATTGTAGTTTACCGTTACAGCCAAGATAGGGGATAAACCGTTTCTACCGATACCATAGCCAGCAGATAGACCAAGCCCCCAGCGTTTGTTTTTTTGTACGATGTCACGACAAATGTATTCAGTCTGGTAAATGGTACGCGGATAAACCCGAATTTCGTCCAAGCGTGGTGCTACACCGCTGACCTTTGCGTAGTAGTTGCTATCCTGGTACTCCTTATATTCACGCAAATGACAGCAGGTGTCGCTCGCATGAATGGTGTCTGAGCTATCAATCCATGCAAGATAAGGCTGAGGAGACAGAATATACATCGTATCCACATCGACCTTTGTAACTACATGGACAGATGTAACGGTATCAGACTTCCCGATATTGCCTTTAGTTGGCGAACGGCTGCACCAACCTAATCCGAAAGCCAGTAAAGCTATTAAAAGATATGGTAAGTATTTCATAAAATTAGGCATAAAAAAAGCGGTGAACCTGCTTGGAACACCGCCTTATATAAATTTTAGAAGCGATTAGGACAGCCACCTATAAATTTATAGATATTAATTCTTCACCTAATTTGTGAAGCGCTGTTTCGATTTTAATAACTTGCTCTGGTCTTGGGTTACGACTACCAGAAGCATAATGCCATAATTGTTTTTGATTAATACCTGTTAAGCGTTCAAGTCCAGATTTTGTAAAAATCCCTGTGTAAAATTCAAGAAATGATTTTACATCCATTTTAAAGGTCAATGAATAGTCTCCCTTAAGCTCTTCAGGAATTTCATCTCCATACTCTTGGCAATCTTCAAGTAATGCAGTAATAGCATTAACAATGTTTGCTTTGATTTCATCAATATTGTGCCCAGTAGCGACAATACCATCGACCTCTGCGAGATAAGCTGAATAATTGTTTTCAGTTTTCTCAATGATAACAGTCAAAGCTTTCATAATTCAATGTGTGTAGAAGTTTCGCTTTTATATATAGTTTCAAATAAGTAAGTAAGCCTTTATACACCTATTAGACAAGCAGGATGTGCTAATCTTCATCCTGCTGTCCTAATCGGGTGTCAAATCTTATCGAAATCAGACTCTTTTAAACCAGCCTGTCGTAAGATGCTCATCAGTGTCCCAATGGCAACCTCATCATTATCTTTACCAGGAATTGGGATGGAGCGAGGAGCACCTTCCTTCCGGTATATAGCATGGTCACCTTTGGTTCTTGAATATTTCCACCCATTCGCTTCTAATAAATCCTTCACGGACTTTACTTTTTTTACCTTCATAAAAAAACTATTTATTATTTAACGAAATAGCATTACTGCTATGTGGATGATGCAAAGATAACTATTTTTCTACTATCTGCAAATAAATTGATAACTTTTTTTCTACTAAGCAAATAAAACGGTGTTCCAACAAGTCAAAGAACGCTCTCAAGTTTCACAATTTTACTATCACGCTGCAAGCAAATCTGAATATTCTTCTTTAGCATCGAAGCAAGGACACATCTTTGTCCACTCTTCAGGTTCCACGATACCATCTCCGTCCAGGTCCGGCGATGTGTCACGATGCCCCAAAACTTCCACAATTTCATACTTGCTACAGAGTTCCTTAATCAGTTTGGACAACGCTTTCTTCTGTTCCGGTGTTCGGGTGTCAGCTGCCTTACCGTGCGCGTCCAGACCGCCCACATAGCAGATACCAATTGAATGTTTGTTGTACGACACACCTGAGAATCCCTTGCTATTACAGTGCGCCCCGTCAATAGTGAGCGAACGACCAACTTCTACCGTACCATCCAGCCGGATAATGAAATTGTACCCAATCGTGGAAAAACCACGCTGAAGGTGCATCTGTGTGATTTCCTTCTTACCGATGTCCTGCCCGGCCTTTGTAGCAGAGCAATGGACTACTATCGCATCAATCTTATTCATTTCTTCTCCTCCTCCTTTTTATTTGTCTCAAATAAAATTTGGGCAGCCAATTTTGCTATATCATCTTTATTCTCAATAATAACAGACATGGTTTTTTCCGCCTTACGTAATTCGGCTTTCTGCCAGCTTTTTTCCCTTACAGATTTAAACTCGCAGAACACACAATAAGCTGCCCAAAACATACTAAACACCGGAAATGGTATTACTACACAGCAGATAAGGTCTATAAACACAAGCACCATGAACGGACTGAAATATTTCTGCGCTTTACTTGCGGTCTTCTTGTATCCAGTAGATGTGCGTGCCTCACCTCTCTTTTTTGCTTTAATAAGCCCGAAAACAAAATCTATTGCCATTGCACCTAGTGTAGCAGCAGAAGATAATGCAATCAATACTATATGCATCATCATGTGCTCCCTGATAAAGCTATACACTATATCTTTCATAATTTAATATAAACCGCAATATAAGTTGAAACAATCAATGCCATCTCAGCCCAGAATACCGGTTTCAAGCTTACAAGATCGTTGTAAAAACTAGAACTTGACTTTTTCTTAATAAGGCTATACGCAATATAGCCAACATACACAAGCCAAAGCAATAGAATCCACTTGAAATTAAGCCATACCCATATCTGTGAAAATACAAGAAGCATAATTGCCCCAGCATAATGAGCGTTACGCTCAGATTTTTCCCCCTTGAAATTCGGAGAAATACCAACTAAAGTAATTCCTACTATGGTAAGGAAAATCAAGAACTGTGATGATTCCGAACTTACTTCAAGGGCAACAGGTAGCAATGAAAACCCTGTTGCAAGCATAACAAACGTAAACCACTTCTTGTGCTCAATCCTGTAATAAGTATCCGAAACTGAATAAGGTACTCCTGATTTTACAATTACTACAGCGATATAAATCGCAATAACAAACAATGAAATTAAGAATAGGACAGTCATATCACATAGATAAATTATTAAACAAAATACCAATTCCAACAGCAGCAAAAATCGTCACACATCCAGCAATAGACGCAAGAACATCAAACCAGTCAGCCTTATCATCCATGATAATTTCTTTTACAACAGACAGAAAAGCCACTACCGTTGTGCCAATTATTACACATGATATTTTTCCCCATGAGTCTAAATCACCCTCCTGAAGAATTGATACAAAAGTGATAACTGCGCAAATCCACCCTCCTCCAAGGAAATGCAATACCTTGTCATTCCCTACCTTTTTAATCAAATCATCTAATTCCTTCATATAAAATAAGATTTAATAAAACAAAAGGCCCTCTGACAATGCACAATACATTATCTGAGGGCCTTCACAAAGATATTGAATATATTATATCATATCTTTTTTTTAGAAAATCCTATAATCACGACTAATCAAATATCACTGATATACAAACACATAACTCAATCCTAAATATATAATTCAACATTGAACGAATCTTTTTTCTCCCATCCTTCTTTCAACGATTCCTGTATATGATTCATAGCCTTCAAGTAAAAATCCTGTAAACTTTCAAGATTCTCAAATGTTTTATAATATGGCTCCTCATTAGTACCTAACTTGAAAGTTACTGGAAGATTCTGTCCGGAAGTCTGAACGGCAATGTCATATGCTGCCTTGTAGTTGAACTGGTTCTCATTCGACAGCCATACAGTATGACCTTCATATTCTAATCCTGAAAGTATCTTCTTATCTGTTTCAGAATTGTACCACTGAGATACGATAGAGCGTATTTCTTCAGAATCAGGCTTATGGTCAAGTTCCTCCTCCATGTATGAGCATGCCCCATCTTCACCTGCAACAACATCAAATCTTAGACGCCATTTGTTCTTAACTGGGTTTGTACATTCAAGTAACCTAATATCAGAATATCCTTCTACTCTCTTCATTTCACGTAAATTTATACTTAACCTTATTTCCGTCAAAGGTTTCAGGTTCCAGTACTGTCTCGAACGGAAAGCCATCCTCCATGTCAGAAATCTGGTCAAGGATTGCCTTCATTTCCTCCGATGCAGTGAAGAACTTCTTCCATTCTCCGGTTTTCTTTATCCTAATAGACACAAGATACCGTCCTTCTCCTTCAGATGTCTTAATGTCCGTCTCGTAGTCATGTACCTCTATCTCAAGATTTATCAACGTCTTGAGAGATACCGTTTGTCCTGGGAACCGTTTCTTTCCATCTGCAGGAGTATATACGACTCCCATTTCACTAAATTTTTTCATATCCTTATTTGTTAATTTTTTGAACAATCTACAACAATCCGCATGCTTGGTCATTCCGTAAAAAGAAGCAATAAGCACATCCCTTCTCTTAGAGCTTTTTACTTCGTGCATTTTTCTTGCAAACTTTTTCTTTATTCTCTTCCTGAGCAATACATGGTCAGGAAATATAACATAGCCTATAAAGTCTATCCCTTGTTCTGTCGGGAAAACCCTGACGTTATCCTTTATCTCAAGATTTATTCCATCAAGCCTTTCCTTTATTACGTTATAAATGGACCACAAATATTCCTTATTTGAAGATAGAACAACCATATCATCACAATACCTGTAATAATACTTCACACCTAACTCATCTTTCAGGTAATGATCCACAACAACAGACAGAAGAAGATTTCCAAGGCATTGCGAGCTTCTAAGTCCAATGCTGATACCTGAAGGCATCATACGGACAAACTTATCGAGAAGGCATATCAGAATCTTATCCTTAAACAAACGTTTTACGCAATCCATCATTGCATCCTGGTCTATACTTTCATAAAATTTATGAATGTCCATTTTCAGACAGTATCTTGTTCCATCCACATCATTACGTATATCATCCCTGATATACTTCATCAGGTCGTGCATACCTCTTCCAACGATACTCGCAGAAGTTGTCCTTATGTAACGTGGTAACAAGTGTTTATCAACAACACGCATTACAGCATTAATAGCTATTCTTTCTCTCAAAGATAAAACCTGAATATGTCGAAGTTTTCCACCTTCAACAACATCTATATCTTTGTATCCAGATATTTCAAAGCTCCCGTCCGCAAGAGACTCGGACAATCCCGTAAGTATTCTTTCCGTATCCTGTATAATACGCTGGCCTGACTGAGACTGTTTCCTTTTTGTCCCACGAAGAACCTGTTTGTAAGATTCATACATGTTCGAATACTCAACAACCTCACTCATGATGTTACCTATTCTCTTCATGCCTTCAATCACCGGGCCCAACTTCTTCGGGAAAAATCCCTACCAAACTCTACCCATTCAAGTTTTTTTTCAACTTTCCGGTACAAATACCGCTTTTGTTGAGGCTCATCCTCCTGGCATAAATCCATTATTTCCTTCTGATTGATTCCGAGACGAGAGCCGATATTCGTAAACGAGGACGAGGAATCGTTGCCGCAATTCGCGTACGAGACACCGCCATTCGCATTCGAGTTGTTGTTCGACCGGCACACCACACGGTACAGAGGAATCCACCCTCGTGGCAAATGTAATGCTTTTTTCATAATCCAAAAAATAAAAAATTTCGACGGGCTTACGCCCGTTTTTAAAAGTTGACGTAAAAAACTACGTCAACTTCCTAAATCATATTATGCCAAAATCGCTTTTATCGCTTTAAACGCAGTCACGCTTTCCGCTTCTTCGATTTCACCCCTGAAGGCGAGACGAGAGCCGATATTCGTAAACGAGGACGAGGAATCGTAGCCGCAATACGCGAACGAGACACCGCCATTCGCATACGAGTAGTTGCTCGACCGGCACACCACACGGTTAGCAGCATTACTTACATTAAACTCATCACAATAATAAGTAGTCGAACTTCCTTTCTGTGAATGTACTCCTACTATATCCATGTACTTCTGATGATACATACCAGTACAATATCCACTAACTGTTCCGGACTTTACTTTACGTGTACTTCCATCTGGCATCTCTATCAGCAACTTATATTGTTCCTGCGTATTCGTATTAGGCAAAGAAACACCTGACAACCATTCATACTTATCACCGTACAAATTCTCATATCCCATGCAGTTTGTATTGTAAATGAGAGAATATACATTCTTTCCATCTTCATTTGGGCGTACATACCATGCATTGGAAGTCTGATGTGCTCCTCCATCTGAATTATAGCTTATGGTATCCTGCATACCAAGCAATGCCGTAGTTCCGATATTTCTCTGTTCTGTTGACTGTCCATATCCGCACTGGTCCTGAGAATCACGACGACCATAGAAAGCAAAAAACAAGTTAGCTATATCCTTGTGCATCTCCCAGTCAATAAGTTGAAGTCCCCTTTGCTTGGCATAATAGACGAAATCACTCTGAGTCAATGAGCCAACACTTGCATTACCTGTAGCAGCCGAATACAATTTACTACCTATCGTACATGCCTCAAAGACAGCTACCAGACACGGTTCATGCTCAACCCAGTCAGGTTCCATATCTTCAATCTTATCGCTGTTGCTCAATACCACGCAATCAAATTCCGCATACTTATGAATAGTAAAGTTCAATTCCGTAGCCCCTTCCGGAACATCACAGATAATATACATACCATTGACAAACCTATTGTTTAGAGAATCTACAAAAACATCCTTCACTACATTCTTTCCGGAATCCGTAAAACATGACCCAATCATTGATGTACCAAGTACAGTCGGGAATCTCACTTTCTTATATCCAAACACGTTAACTTTACAGACAAGATAATTTGAATCCTGTGAATAAGCATCATCAAGATGCTGTCTTCCAACAGTCAGTTTATACCCTTCACGCACATTCTTTTCAGACTCAATCTCATCATAACCAATAACCTTACATTCCGATCTATCCGGCATTTCTTCATTCGAACTGAAACATGAATACTTCTTGTTATTCAGGTAGTCATTGATACCCTTATACCAATAATGAGGCTCATATATATACACGTCACCTTCAGTAGAATCCAACTTAGCCGGTGTTCCTGAAGCTGCTACTTCGGCATCCGCATAATAATTACTATCCTCATCATGAAGCTGGCATATAACCATCTTTCCTTCTGATTTCAGTTTACCAAGTACCCGATGTCTGTTTCTCCTGATAACTGATATATGAGCACTTGTCTGATAAGTATTGCCAAACTTGTATCCGGTCTCATTATCAAGGTTAGATATATTTGCATCGTCCGGAACTGTATCATCAAACTCAATCATAGTATATTGAGGCTGACGAATATTCAGCTCATCAAACCGTTCAGCATATTTAGCATACACTTCTTCATCAAGATACTTAGTCAGTTTGTAGTTGCCAACCAGCTTACACCTTGTATTTGTAGTGATACCTTGAGCGTCAATACCTCCAATACCAGAATCATACCAAACCTTCAAATCACTTCCGTCTCCTTCCAGATTAATTCCAGTTATACGAACATATTTCAATGCACCTTTAAGAGCGAACATCTCATCAAATACCTTTTTACCGTCTATAAGGGCACAATTTTCAATCCATAATCCTGTAAGATTATTCTTTGCATCAAATGTGATAGCATCCCATTCTATATATTGCATTGAACGCAGTACAAGAGTCTGGAAGTTTTCAGGAAGATGAAGTTTATTAATAAGCGCACCCTCAGCAAAGGTTATTGTAGACATCTTTGTACATCCGGATGCGTTCACTTCTTCCAGACGGTTGCATCCTGACAGGTCAAGGCTCGGAAGGTTGGTGTAGTTGACTACCTCAAGCTTACGCAGCATCGGTATCTTCGTACCAAGAACAAGCTCTGTCAGTGCGTATGTCTTTGCGTTGCCTCCAAGAATAAGCTCCTCAAGAACAGGAAGCGTCGGAAGGCTCATGTCCGTAAATCCACCCCACGCAGACAGGTCCAGTTTCTTCATCCATTCACCACCGTACAGGTGGAATATTGTTCCAATGTTGGCCATCTGGTTATAAGTATAACTCCATTCCACATCTTTAGTAACCTTTTGATGCACCATTGTATCACCTTCACGACGGAATTCAAAATAGAAATCACGAAGCGGAGTAGCCTTTACTGTAGCACCTGCAGCACTATTTCCTTTGAACGATATATCAGTTGCTGTATATTGTCCCGTACTATATCTTGCATCAAATAACCCCATACGATTCGTTATCCACCAGTGACGGTGTGACTTACGACTACCTTGCATAGCTTCCAGGTACGAATACTTGACATTTGTAACTGAACCATCCTGATTTACTTCAACACCTAATGTCTTCGGCTCAACATATTTGTTCAAAGCATCAAGGTTATATATTCGTTCACAGAACTTTGCGCTCTGCTCGTCATCGAACATTTTAAATATAGTGCTGTTTGACATTCGTTCACGAATACGTCTGTACGCAGCCTGCAATTCTTCCGGGAACTGTTCACGAAGATTCTTCCACAATACACTATCATGACCAGCATAGGCATACACCGTCTTTTCTTCAGTTGAAAGCTCAGGATCGACAGTGTTTTCGTCCACATCCCAGGAATACTTCAGACGGCCGTCGTTACGCACACCCAAAATAGTATCGCAGTCATAGAATATCATATAGGCAAGAACCTTGTCTTTTTCCGGATCATACCAGAATCCCATCATCATGTTCTTCACGCGCTGGTCTACGCATCCCATTATTTCAGTAAACATATAATAGTCGCACAAATAGTCTACATCAAACCAGTCCGCGAGCTCAGCCTTGAATTTTTCACCGTCGTTCTGTGTGCTCTTTACCCACTTCACCAACGGCTCAAGATATTTCGGCTTACGGGTTCCAGCCTCATACTCGGCGTTTATGTCGTCATCATCCGGGAATCTCGCCTCAAATACCTTCAGCCAGTTCGGGGTACCGTCATCACCCTTTGTATCAAAATCATCATCCAGGAACATGCCCATCGGGTAGTCGTTGTTCAGGAACTCCCAGCACTCGGTCGGGTTAACGCCACTAAACTTATCTGCTACCCACGACTGGTCATGATAACCAGGTATATCGCAGAATCCAAATACAGCTTCTGTTGACTTGTCGTTATTGAAATTGAACTTGCCAAGGAACTGTGGAGTTTCGTCCAGGGTACCGCGGTAGAACAGGTAACAAGGTTCACCGTCGATGGTTGTTCGCACATCATATCCATATTCTCCTGAACAATGTGCCTGAGCAGGAGTCAACTCTCCTGCAGCAGTAAGGATATTCTGTACAATTTTTGCCATACCAGTGTTATGTGATGATGAGGATTCGGCAAAGTCAGCCTTAAGACAGAAACAATCCACAGGGGCTGCTGCCTTGTTGGATGTACCTGCCTGACGGAATGAGTATTTCGCCTCTTCCTGAAGCTCTCCTCCAACACCTTGTTCGTCACAGCCAAGATACAAATCACCGGCTACCTTGGAAGCATTCTTGAAATAAATGCGGTAGTTCTTTATCGGATATGCAAGTGATGAAGTTCCCTGCAGACGGATACATCCTCCCACGCACTTGAAGTTCAATGACTGGTTCCCTTTCACCACACAAAGCATCTCGTCCACATCATATTTCGGGTCTTTGTCGTTATTGACAGCCGCTTGGAGAACAGTAGGAACCCCATTGTCCTGCCGCCCGGTAATGATGATATAACGCATTCCGTCCGGAACACTGTCAACTGTAACATTTCCGTTGTCATCAATCACATTATTTGATTCATACAACGCAAACATGTCATCAACAGAATCCTGGTCAATCATATAACAATCCAAAATCTGAGAATCACTAAGATACGTATTATAAGCCCTCAACAGATACACATCTAACGTGGCACCGTCTGCTCCCATGGTAACAAACTGCGGGTCGGACTGGTAAATGCTATCAGAAGCAGACCTCTGTACAGAACCTGACATGATTCCGTTGATATACAGATATACCATCTCAGTATTCAGTTTCTCATATTCTGATGAACCAGATGCTGATTTAGGAAATGAGACAAACATTACCTCATAGACTTCGCCTGAAGCCATCTTCATGGATAATGAGGACTTACCTTTAGTCTGCATTCTTGCTTCCTGTGCGGTGATTACAAAACCGGTTCCATCACCGTCAACGCATCTTATCAACTCAGCTTCATCATCCACAACTTCAGAGACCTTATACTTTACAGCAAAAGCAAAAGCGTTAGTTACGTTCTGGTCTGGTTGCCTTAACGGAGCATATTGAACGACAGCACGAGCTTTGTCATTCAATCTTAACGCATTTCCAATCCATCCGTCACCGCCCCATTTGAATCCTTCGAACACAGTTTGAATGCCGTTATAACTCCATTCTTCACGGTTGACATCATTATTATTTCTTCCCTGTGCAGAAAGTTTGAGAGTCATTCCGTCTGTGGGTTCACTTATATTGAGTTCACTCTTCTCTGCAATCAATCTGAAGCTGTATTCAGTTTTGCCTACAACAATCCGGCACTTCTGTTCTCCATAATTAGAAGCACGAAGCGTAAGATTCTGTACAACGAAAGGAACAGATGATGATGAGGCTACATCTTCACCAACATATACGATGGCATTTGTAGGAGTTTCTTTAGGATTATATGCGGCATAGGATAGTGTATATACATCAAACTGCTTTGTTTGTATGTAAGGCGTATTTTCTCCCAAGATAAGGCTTCCATCAGGATAGTCGAACCTTGCATATACTATCGGAGCATTATTATCAGTTTCTCTAACACCTATTGCAAAGTATATGCTGTTTGATTTAATTATATTATCCTCAGACAGCTCAAGTTCTACGACAAGCTGAACAGAATGGGTTCCATGTGACATTCCAGATGTATCTATACTGAATGATCCATTCGCTGTTGAAGCAGTTATACTTCTATCTTCCTTGTCAACACCATCAACGTAGCACCTTAATGTTTTGTTTCCTGCTCCTGACAGAGCATAAGGGATAGTGACACTATCTCCTCTATTGATAGATGTTGCAATATTGAATGAACTGGATAGAGTCAACTGAACCACATTGATTGTCCATGTAATTTGAGAAACCTGCATCTCTGCGCCTTCACCGACCTGAACCTTTACCCTTACAGTATTGGTACCTACTCCCATATACTTTGTCACATCAACAGTATTGCTGCTTCCTGCATAGATGTTACTTTCTAATGTATTGGTGTTAGCACCTTGTATGATTGTCACTATCGCCTTAGCCGGATTTCCCGTTGATTCTCCAGTCTCAGAATTGACATGGTCATACTTGTATGTCAATTTCACATCGTCTCCAATCTTTACAGTCTTGTTAGCTGTAACGCGAGTAAGAATTACCTTCGTTGCAAGACTGCTTCCGCCACCGGCACCGGAGAACTGGTCTGTAGTACTTATCACTTCACCACCTGCATTCAAAAGAGAGATAGAATATACCTTCTGATCACCCTCTCCTATCTCGTTCAATTGTATTCCTGACGCCACCGAGCCTGTATTCTTCTTTAACTCATTGAATACAGCCTTTCCACTTACAGGGTTAGTTGAATTTTCATTAACGGCCTGGTCCACTTCAACAACTGGTATCTCAAGGTCAACCTGTCCATGTTCATCCGGCGTCAACTCTTGAACAGAAATACCTTTTGTTACTTTAATTTTCTTAATCGCATCTCCACCTCCGAAACGTTCCCAGGCAGAAGGCTCAAGCCAGCTTTCAATGCTGGTTCCTGAAAAACGATAGTCCTCCCATTTACCTGCAGATACTTCGAATGTAATAATCTTACCCTTCTTATCTTCATCATCTATCTTGTCGTTTGCGATTGCCTGAAGTGCTGTTTCAATAGTGTAATACCCTTCTATCAATGGATGCTGCACAGAAACATTGTAGAATCCGCTTCCAGTACCTCCACCAGAAATCTGTTTCCAGTTACTTTCAGTGCTCCAGTTTTCAATAGAATCACCGGTGAAAGTAACGTCAATCCATGAACCATCATCGGAAAGATAACGCACTTCAAACCCATGAATTCTGAGTTCTTCCGGAACAAGATTGACAGCGGAAACCAAATCTAATCTTTCGCCATTTTTAGATACATTTTTAAAGAAGATATTTTCATCAATCTTATCAGATAGTTCTTTCTTGGTATCAGTAATGCTCTTTTCAATCTCATTGAACTTCTTAAAAAGAGTAGAATTAGCTACAGGACGGTCTGAATCTTCAGATAGTTCCTTATCTGTAATAGTAATAAGCTCTCCTCCATCCTTCCATTTATTTGTCTCTGTATCCCAGTTATAGATGTGACGAGGATTTCCAACAAATGCATAGCAGCCAATAGTTCCCCTAACCGACTGTAGAACTTCTTCAGATTCAAAATTACCTTTGAATTTAGATACATAATCAGAAGGATAACAAGCTGAAGTTAAAGTTATTCTATTATAATCAGGATTAGAACTTTCAACGCCAGAACATTTAAGAGTTAATACACCAGGATCTGATTCTTCTTCATTAGCAACAATCCTTCCAGTCAAATAAGGATTAATTGCTTCTAAATTCATTGAATAATTTTTATTTACACTATCTTGTAAAAAAATTACATTATATTTCTTTCTATCTAACAGTGCTTCTCCACGTACCTCAAATGATAAAATAAAGAATGGGACAGTACATGGTATTTTAGTAACGTACTTATTACTTCCATCAAAATTTATAATTATACTATTTAAATCTAAATAATTATATTCAGTTACAACAGACTTTATCCCAATATTTTTTAATACTTGCGCTTGTTCTTCTTCCGATAATGATTGTTCGGTCTTAAAAAGTACATCATTCGTTACCCTTTTAGCAGCATCTTCCGCAATAGAAACAGCTTCTTCTCCTTTCTCCTTAGCATTGTCCCCCTGTTCTTTCGCATAATCTCCCTGTTCTTTCGCATACTGTGCAAGTTCACCTGACTGGCCGGCCAATACAGCCTGCCTCTTTGCTTCTTCAGAATACTCCTTGGATTTTTCAGAATATTCCTCAGATTCATTTGCAGACTCTTCGGACTTCTCAGCATAGTTCTGTGATTCGGCGACAGCCTGATTAGCTTCTTGAAGAACTTTTGAAGATACATCCTTTGCAAGATTCTCAGCACTGATTTTTCTTCCCTTATTCAGCTCTATAAAATCACCCTCTGAACAAGATTCAACCTCACTCAACTGGTCTATTGTAGCAGAATTTGTCTGTAAGGATTGAATCACAGATGATATGATTTCCTGTTTTTCTTCGTTTGTCATAAATCTATAGTTTTAAATCTGTAATTATCATTATCAATGGTTCTATAACGTGAATCATCTACACGTCTCATTATCATCTTGTTGTTCGTTTCAATATCAGGATTTAACAATGAAACCCTTCTTATTACCTGCTTGAACACATAAGACCTTATACCCTCTACAAGTACATTCATTTCAGGTACATTAGAATCAACCCTTGCATACCTGATTCCGTCAACATAAAAATAGCTGCAACATAATGCTTTGTTTAGCAACTCTGCATACCACACTGGACAGCCTTTTGAACCTCCCATAGTAAGAGTCTTCTGTACGTTGTCAATACTATATATGTCAATAACATCATTACCTGAAGTTGTATACTGCTCATTATCTACTCCGAAAACCCAATCATCATCCTTGAATCCACCAGGTATTCTGAAATCAAAAAAGTATTGCATGTTGTCAATCCAAAATACGGCATCCTTTCTCATCAGATTATTAGGATTTGAATACTGCAATAGAACAGTTCCAGAGACATCATCTGTCACACGGAATACTTCTGAACATACACCCTCAACTTCAACAGAATATAAGCCATTGTTCAATCCTGTTATTTCTGTGAAATACAAAGTTTCATTGGGGTTCATCAACCAAGACCTCATGTTAACCATCCGCCTTTTCCCGATTATATCAACGATATATACTGATGGAGCATTACTTTCATTGTATGCTATTATTTGCAAAAGAATATGGTCATACGTAGAAAATGACTGCACATATCTGCTTGATAATCCAATATCCGTAGATGGATTGAAAAACAATGGTGTAAAAGGACTTATCTTATACATATTACTTAATTTCTATAAGTTCATACTTAACCGCTTCCACATTGGATAAACTGAATTCCAAGCTTTTAATAGATCCCTTATATGTCTTTCCTTGATTTGATAATTCTATGCACAAAGAGTTCAAATTACTATCAATTATAGTATTCTCCATTGTGAAAGAAAAATTACCATTACCAAACATAGAACTTCCCATATCTATATCAGAATTCACTTTTCGCCCGTCTATAACGATGTCAGAGTTACCTTCAGATGATGCAAATGTCAATTTCCCAGCAAACGAAGATAAATAAGCCATATTCGCTTCTATCATATAAACTGGAGCAAGTTTCGCATTAAAAATGGAATAAGTATATGTACCCTGAACATCTATACTTCTATCAAGTTCATATTCTGATTCATGTTCAATTGCGCACACAATAAATATCTGCTGGTCACTGTCTGTTGTCGTTGAATCCTGATTTCTCTTTTCAGCCAATTCAACGAACCCATAGCAATCTGCCCTATACGGTGATATAAGAGTCAGTTTTGAATCTTTTATAGTACATCCGGTGGTATATGTATTGTTGAAATTGAATTCATCAGAACCATTGTTTCCAAAGTCATAATCCTGCTTTTCATATCCAATCTGTACGGATGAATATATTCTGTCGGAAGCTACCGAATAATTAAATTCAGACACATTTCCTATAACAATCTTATTATCGGTACTAAAAAGCTCACTCCTGTGTACAAAACGCACATCATTACCATCAATTATATATACATATCCATATACGGCTTCCATATATTCACAGAACTTCGAGAAAGATGTATATATTCGTGGAGTAGCCATTTCACGGATACTCTCTGCTGCGACAAGACAAGAATTTTTCAACCTGTCGTTAGTTATTCCTACTACACTTTCAATAATAGAACCGGTAATATCCTTTCCAGGAAATATCTTTTTCAATATTGCATTAAGTAAGGTAACAGGCCTTACAATATCAATCTTGTAATTGTCACCCCTTTCATCCCATGAAGCACCACATTCACCAGTGTTTACTCGCAAGCTGGACAAATCTGCATGAGTTTCATTTAAAGGATTATGATTAAAAACAGCATACTGAAGCTTTTCACCTTTCTTCAACTGACCGGTCCACTTAATTGAATTCGGTCTCGTATTTGAGTCAAGCGAAAGCATATTTGAATATCCACATGTCAGTGGTTGTACCACACCTTTAGTATCAATCTTAAACAAAGCATATGCAAACTGATTACTACCTGAGAACTCTATGGAACTAAAATCAATTGTTATAGTATTGTCTCGCAGACATTCCAAAAACCAGCTTGTATTACAAGGATTTGCAGGGAATCCCCATCCTGTGTTGTCACCTGATGCAGAAGGCATAGATTCAGACTGGTCCTGAAAAACAAATGACTTGTTATGAATTTCAGAACCAGAATCTGTAGTTCCGATATATGGTATCCACCACCAGTCCGGCACCCTGTTGTCAAACTCTTTCCTTGTGTAAGATTCTCCTTCAACAGTTTCACCTGATAATATACATACCTTCTCATTCCTGATTATAACACCATCATAATTCAGTTTCTTATCATTCTTCAATTCGTCTACAAAAAACTCATACGTAGTGCCCTTATTAGCATTTAATATGGATTCAATATCATTATCAAGGCATGATATACTTGCAGTATATGAGTCGTAGCTAAAAGACGAGAAATCAAGCTGACATTTAAATAGTTCAACAAAATCCCAGTTATTAATAATTTGTGATATTGAGAAGTAAACTACAGAATTAATTCCTTTTGATTCATACACTCCAATCAGCTTATCCCTTGCAGAAAAAATAAAATTAATTGTACTACCACACTTTCTCGTTACTCCGTTTAATCCTGTACGAGTATATGTTATCTTGATGTCAGACAGATTTTCAATCATATCTGAAACATCCATAACATCTGAGTCTATATGTAAAAAATATCTACAAATCATCCTGTCGTTAATTCATTCTCAAATATATAAAAATAGGCAAACCGACTAAGGCTTGCCTAAAATCCTACTCTTACAAAAACGCGCAAACAACTGATATAAAATGTATTACACAAAACCGAACTATTTAACCATACTACTTCTGCAGACAAGTACATCTCCAGCAATCCAGTCTCCAGGACTTATAGATTCCGATGCCGTTGCCAGTACTGTTGCTACATAATTGAACTGCTTAGACTCAATCTTCCCCTCAGAATTAACAATCATAATATATTCATCAGTCAATTTTATTGCAAACCCCTCCTTATCAAATTCCTTAAAAATCAAAGGACCTACATTCTTTCTTATTGGAACAATCTCTATATTTCCATTAACAGAATCCTGCAATTCTTTCAACGAGAAATCACTCCCGTTTGCCGGGAAAGTAAATGATACTTCCCCGGAAGTAGTAACAATAAAACTTTCCATATCAATAAACGGTTACAAGGTTTTCTATCTTAAAGCATCTCATCTCTCCTTTATCTACATCAAAGTATGCAAATGTCTTGTAACTTGGCTTTGTCAGTTTTTTCCCGTGAATTGATGTTCCGGCCGGAAGATTGTACAATGTTCCTGAAGCATGTCTGATGCTTCCGTCAACTTTCTGGAATGCAAATTTCACAATACCCTTTCTCATATTTTTAGCAAGTCTGTATAACTCCCATGCCTTAATAAGACAGATTTTCCACGTGTATTCTGTTGTTTTTGCTAACTGGTGTGCATACTTCATCACTCTTACTCGAAAATTACTCTTTTCCATAATGCTAATTATTTGGTTTGACTTATATTTTAATTGTACTATAAAGATAGTTCAGATTGACTATATATGCAATCGTAAACTTCGCCATTTTCAATTGTCAAACCATAATTAACTTATTAATCTACAACACATTGCCTAATCATATTCCGAGCAAACGAGATACGGCTACGAACCGTACCTAATGGTATATGCATCTTTTTTGCTATCTCTTCATAAGAGTAACCCTCAGCATACATTATAGCGCAATCAACGGAACATGATTTTCTCCTGCATTTTTCAATTATCCCATAAAGTTCATTCCTTAACGTTTCATTGTCCGCATCGAAATAAGAATGGATATGATCAGCCTTCTCCTCAGAATCGAAACGTATCAATGATTCATGATTGTATGTTGTTATATATGTGTTCAACATAATAACGCTGCACCATGGTCGGAAGCTCTTGGAAGAATCATATTTACTTTTATTTGACAGAATCTTATACACAGTCTCTTCGGCAAGGTCTTCTGCGTCCATCATATTCCTGCAATACTTTCTTGCCAGTCCCAATATCCACTGATATTGCTCAATCACTATCTGCTCCAACCCCATGTCCATGCAATATTTTCATTCGAGATGATGAAAACTTATTCTGCTTCTCAGTAGTCTTTCTGAGTAAGTCTATAAGAAAATCCGGGTTGTCGCAAAGTGACGATAAAAGATGAATTATTATGTCACATTTCTCATTAATTACTGGCAATAAAGCCACATTGTCGAATTTTTCTTCCATGTCTATTACGATTATTAGTGTTACAATCGTGTTACAAACCAAACGGAAAAAAATTCGACAAGCAGCAAAAAAGTTATCTAACGATGCAATTTTCTTTTAATTTCAACATCTGCCTGATGAACCATATTCGCATACACACCTGCAGTAATGATTCTTGTGTCAATATTCATTTTGAAATAAGTCATAAGAAACGCTATCTCCCTGTCAAATGATGCACGTACATCATCAGGAGTATTTTTCTTTCTATCAGCAGAAGAAGTATCTTCAATCCTCTTTCTCATGTACTCCGCTTCTGCAATCATACGGTCTATTCTTGAAGGAATCTTTTCACGCTCAATACCAGTAATTCCCATTTCTGACAGAAGTCCAACAACATCATCTACAGCGTTTATGCTAATAAGCGCCTTCAATATCTTTGCAATAGTAATCCTGTACTTAATCTTTATTTTCTCTTCCTTTTCTAAAATTGCAGATTCTATTCCGGAAGGATTTACTATGCTCTGATACTGATATATCAATTCTGAAGCCACATTTTCCAGCATGGAATTATTATCACCTTCCTCCATAAGAACTTCTCTGTTTCCACAAAGAAGTTCAATAAAATCAAACATACTCAACCTGCTTAATGTAGTTATCATAATCTTGTACTTTTATAATGTTCATAATTAGAGTTGTATGCTTCCTTATGTATTATCTTCATTATTTTCCTGAGTTCTACACGCATTCCTTTCATCTCACGAGATAGTTCAGAATAATCATTTACAACAACAGGACTACTTATTCCTGAATCATATATAGTATTCATTCTTACATTCTCATTGAATTCGCTTATATCAGGGAACACTTCAGCACCTTTCGGTAAATCTACCACGGTAGGAACATCTGGAGTTACCCATGACTTACCACCATACACAACAACCTCATGCTTTCCACCATCACCAACGATAGCCAATCCTCCAATATGTCCACCGTTCTTAGTACCTTCCTTGTATGCAGGAATTGGTGTTGCTGCGATAGTCGCTATCTGTACCGCTCCCATTGCACCTACTATTGCAGCAAGTACTAGGTTAGGTAATGCACGAGTTATTGCAAGTGCTGTTGCTATACCAGCCTGAGCAATGTCCACACCCTTCTGCCATTTAGCCTGCTTCTGCTGCAACTGAACTTTCTTTTTCTCAAGTTCCTCATTCTTTCTTGATGTTTCAGCTTCAGCAGCTCTTTTACGAACCTCTGCTTCCTCCTCAGATATTGCTCCACTTTCGGCAAGTGCTTCAATCCTTTCAACATCAGCATTGTACGCTTCCTCATTTGCCTCCTGTTCCTTCTCAATATTGTCAATATCGCGCTCATATAATGTCGACATAAGATTACCGATTGCACCAATGGCATCAGACGCAACATCCATCCATCGCTGAGCATTCTTCATCCGTTTTTTGTAAGAATCTTCTTCTTCATCCTGAACCCTCTTGATTGCAGCAATCTCAGCATCAGCTTCAGCATTTGCCAAATCAGCCTTTGCTTTCTGAAGCTGCTCGGCAAGTTTTTCTCTGTCGTCCTGGCTCAGATTTTCAACAGAAATCTGTTCCTCCAACGAGTCAACAGCAGCCTTAGCGGTATCAATAGAATACCGTTCTGTTATATCAGCCTTCTTTTTCTCATATTCCTCATCCGAAATAAGTTTCTTGGCATGCAGCTTTTCCAACTCTTTCAGGTCGGAATTATATTGTGCATTCCTTACAACCTGTTCGGCTGCGGCAGATTTAGAAATCTCATCAACATAATCAGCAGCATATTCCTCATAAATCTTACGCTTTTCATTGATGTATTTCTTTTCGATGAGGCTCACGTCGGCACCATTACTTTCAGCAGCCTTCATTTCTTCTTCCTTCTGCTTATCAAGTATATCAAGACGAACGGACATTTCTTCCTCACTACCTTCCTCAACGGAAGCAAGACGATTCTGAAGGTCAATACTTGCACGATTCTTTTCATACTCCCCAGAAGCCTTCGCCAATTCGTTGTTCATTTCTTGAAGTAACGATTTTCTCAATGCCATTTCTGCGGATGAATTACCTTTTACGGCATCAATCTTCTGCTGGTAACCATTACGTATAACAGCCAGCTCCTTCTCCAGTCCTTCTTCCATGAGTGCAGTCTGAGACCTCTGCAAGTCAGCTTCAACCTTCAAACGTGCAGCCTTCTCCTTATCTGTCTCTATTTTTACACCATTACCTCCATTCGTACTTGCACCTGACACATTCTTTATCTCGCTCGACAACGATTTGTACACTGAAATCATTGCCTTTGATTTTGCGATAGCTTCGGACTGTTGCAGTTCCATAGCAGCATATGTCTTATAGCTTCCATCCTCCATTTTATGAAGGTATGCCTTATTATACCAAGTTTCCTTATCCTGTATCTCTTTCTTCTTAGCTTCCGCATCAGCTATCAGCACTTCTTCCTTCTTTATACGTTCCTCAAGTGATTTAAGCTGTATGTCACGTGCTTTTTCCTCAGCCTCTTTTGCAGACATTCCCTGCTTCACGTATTTCTCTGTATCTCTAGCTATCTGTGCCTCGTACTTCCCGATAATGTCCGCACTCTTTGTGATTTTCATGTATGACTTCTCGTATCCAGACATCATTTTTGTCTCGATTGTTTCCACAGAAGCAAGTAAAGCGGAAAGTCCACGTACCATACCAGTAACCCAGTCAACCACGCTGCGCATCCATCCGTTACTTCCGTTTATGGTAAGCATAAGTTCATCCCATGCGGATGACAAAGACTTCAACGAACCAGCCATATTGTCAGACATCACATCTGCCATTGACTGCAACTCCCCCTCTACTCCTGTAATCTGTTCTCTGAGTGGGACAATCTTATCAGCTGACGTAAGGAACGCATTGAATGCGGACACGCTACGTTTATCCGTAAGTTCGAGTGTGGTGTTAAGGTCAACTCCGTTATCCCTCAACTTGACAAGCCCATTTACAAGGTCTGGCAACGTCTTAACAGGCTCACCCAATGTCTTTGCAAGCTTACCGTTACTGTCTGCAAGATTAAGCAGAATGTTACGTGTAGCTGTCGCAGCCATTGACGCATCAAATCCAGCATCAGAAAGCTTTCCTAACAACGCCAACGTGTCTTCAATGGTAAAGTTAAATGATTTGGCTACAGGGCCAACAATAGGCATCGCTGTCGCAAGGTAAGAGAATGACAACGCACTACGACTTGTAGATACAGCCATTGCGGACACGTAACGCTCGGTCTCTTTTGTTGAGGCACCGAACATTCTTAAAGCTGCTCCGGCCAACGAAGCCGCATCAGGAAGTTCTGCACCAGTAGCCTGAGCAAACCGTAAGATATACTGTGTACTGTCTTTAATTTCCTGAGCTGTGAAACCTAACTTAGCAAGTTCTATCTGTAAGTTTGTGGCTTCTGCTGCTGTGTATTTGGTTGATGCTCCAAGCTCACGGGCATCGTTCTGCAAGTCTTTAATCTTATCAGATGTTGTACCAAGGACTGCAGCAAGATTTGAGTTAGCAGCTTCAAATTCAATAGATGTCTGTATTCCACCCTTGAACAATGATATTAACTTCTGAACACCTGTCAGTACAGCCTGTGCTCCTACAAATCCTTTTACCATTGATGCGACACCAACACCTACATTACTTATGCCTTTAGAAAAATTACGTCTTAAAATATTACCGACATTCGATGCGATGATACCCATATTCTTCATGGAACTGTTTCCTCGCTCTATCTCCATCCATGCAGCTTTGATGTTCTCCTTGTAGTTTCCGATTTCCATCTTCTGCTGAGTATATCGGTCACTGTTACGTTTAACGTAATCTGTATTGACACCGATAGTAGAATTAAGTTTTCCAAGAGTATTCTTATAATCTTCATCAGTATCACGTACCATCTTTACAGCCTGACGCAATCTCTTATTTGCTTCGTTCGCTTCATCAATACTATGCACCTCCTTGTCTGCCAACTCCAAAGATTCCTTGATGAAACGTATGCGCTCCTCCTCGGTCATGGCAGCAGCCTTTCTGGTAGTATTCGCAGCTTTCTGAGCCTTATTCATTGCTTCCTCAGCCTTAGCAGCCTGCTGCATTGCCTTGGATGCTTCTGCTGATGCCTTTGACAATTCCTTTACCTCTTTTGTACTCAGCTTTTCTGCATCTGCCTTCTCCTTGATTTTCTTCATCAGTTGTTCAGCGACCTCTGCTTGACGACTGAATGCATCAGTAAGTTTTTCAGATGCGGAAGATACGTTCTTAGCCTGAGTATTATATATGGCCTGCAACTTGTCAATATCTCCCTTTACCTTGACGTCAACAGTAAGTCCCTTGATAAGTTCCGATGCAGCATCCTTGTAATCCTGCCTTACATCTGATATTGTACTCCTAAGTTCCTGCAACTTCTTCAATGATTCCTCATCGACGAAATCCTTCAATTTCAAATTTCCCATCACAAGTAATGTTTATATTCAACAATAACGCCATCCACCTTGGTACCTTCCTTATCGAACGAGTAGGTACCATCACTCTTCCTGTACACAACGTACACACATCCGTCCAGCATGGCAGCTTTTTTTGCAAGCATGGCCACACGCTCATAGTCAGACATGATTTTCTTATTCTCGCAACCGCATCCCATCATTTATACCCACATTGTTTGAAAAAACGTTTCAAAAAAGGCTCGAGAAGTTGAAGTACAACATACTCTCTTGCGTCCTTTCCCAACATGAGAATGTCATTCCCGTATTTCCTTACTATGTCAGGACCATCAACGAATCCCACAGTATCAATCGAAAGAGTGTCACCTGCAACAGATGCGCGGATACTTTCATGGAACGGACCGGTAATATACAAGTTAGGAACATCAACAGGCCTTGGAGGAAGATTCAGTCTCGGACTTTTTATCGGAGGTGTTATCTTCCTTTTCCATTCAATATACCCGTCTGGATCATTATGCCACATAGATGTAGTTTCTCTAAAATATGGATCTTCTGAATATCCTGGTCTAAGACTGTCTGTATTACCGTCAAGACCTGAATATAGCTGTTCCCTTACAAGGTCTGCAACTTCTATATTGTTTTCCTGAAGGCAATCCATACATGACTTTTCAAATCCTGATGCAATTCTGTTTATCACATTCTCCAATTTCTCGAAATCAGCCATACAATTAAAATTAAAGCCGGACTTCCGCCCGGCTTAATCAACCAAAACCATCACTTATCAGCAGACTCACCGTCAGCATCCTTTACAGACTTACCAGTAATTCGTTCATACACGTCAGAAAGTTTCTTTTTTCGATTCTCCTCAGAAACTTTCTGCCAGATACAGGTCATGTGGGTATCAATGAATTTCTTTTTCGACATCATCTTGACCTGCTTTTCCACAAAATTGACTCCATCTACAATCATGCTTTTGCTTTAACCACTTTTACAAATTCAACCCATTTGACATCTTTCTCGTACAGAACAGAAGGTGATTTAACTGAAATCTCACCTTCACCAGGAGTAATTGTGAGATAACCGTCCTCATACGAAGCTGATGTAACCCCATCAAATACCTCGGATGCACCTGAGGACAATTCTGTTGCAAATTCAGCAGTTCTGTCATATCCACCTACACATTCAATAATCTTGAATTTGTTGCTTTCGTTTTCAACTAACATGACCTCAGTCAGTCCCTTAATCACATTCGCAGGATTGAAATCCAACTTTAAGTAGTCAAAGTTCAACTGGCTGTCTTCTGCATCCATGTGGCAGAAATTTACCGTCATACTTGACTTCGCACTGCTTGTGCTGAACGGTGTGGCACCTGGATATACTGTTGACATCGGAATTCCGGCAAGAATATCAGTTCCATCATTGTAACCGATAAGCATTCTGTTTGAATCCCAGAAGTACACATCCCATTCCTTGTTAGCACAACGCAACAGCTCAGCATTCAGAATTTCATCAAAACGAGGAAGTGTGAAAGTATCTGTCTGAGCGTTGAGGCCATTGTACTGGTTTGCCCCGTATCCAACAGCACTAACCTGAGCTTCACCACCATTCTTCGCATATTCAACGAATGTATGAATAGGATAAATTCTGCCTGGTCTGTCAGCATGACACATTTTTTCCAACTCATCGGCAGTAATATTTGCCGGTAGTTTTACTCCATGCTCTACAAGTATTGCTCCCTTTACCTTACCCCAGTCAACCTTGCAGGCCGAACCACCGGTATTCATTTCTGCGCTTTCGCACACTCTTGTATTTCTCATTACCTACAACTTTGATTTTTAACTATTAATTCCATCGAGCGTATATTTATGGCATCAATAGGCTCGCTCACTTCCTCTCCGGATTCCGTATAGGCTCCGTATCTGCCATACGAGTAGTTCTCAGAATATTCATGCGGAACGATACTGTCATAGTATATATCAAACCTCCCATCATTTCTAACTACCTCAATCAGCCTTTCATAAATTGGTCGAAGAATGTTGATGAATGAAGCATACAGACGCCGTTCATTGCTCCAGCTCTTCGTTGATGAACACGCTATAAGGATATTCAGTGAAACCTTTGAATAATAGTCCAGACTATCTCTCTTCTCTGTAACAGGACAGAACAGTACGACAAGAGGGAACTTACGTTCTGATGTTGAAGGCACTTTGCTGTATTCATCAAGTTTATCCTTTACATACTGGGCCGAACCAAATATGTAGTTCAGTTCAGGATTCTTAACTTCCTCGAACCTGTCATTCTCGATGTCAGCAGGCATTACGATTGTAAGGTTCCCACTCATTTCCTTTACTACATCTCCAATAATCTCAACGATACCTTTCATAGATTGAACTGGTTAATCTTAATCAACATGTTAGTCTGTGTGACAAGGTCAATCGGACAATTACCATCACGCGCCCACTGGATAAACTTCACATTGGCGGAAACCATCCTATTCCATGCAATAACCTGGGCATTAACAGGTGAAATGTACTCATTGGCACACTTCAGCCGGACATTCCCTGTTATTGTAGCTTCCGATGAAGAATCACGAAGTATGTGGAACAGCACGTAATCAGCAAAAGGCTCTTTCAGTTTGTTGCATACGATTTCATACTTAGACGGCTCAGTATCTTCGTTTCCTTCATCATCAGACATATCAAGGTAATCCATTGCATAACCTGCTTCATTCTCACCGAGCATGGATTCAAGAAAAACAGGCTGCAACTTCTTAATATATTCTTCTATATGGCCGGTTACTACCAAAGAATCGGCGCCAGCAGTCTTTGACGTTGAGGCATTTAGAATATGACGTGGGCCTGCTACAAAATATGACACATCAATCAACATGGCAATTCCTTATTTCTTCGATTTCGAAGCAGAAACTTTTTTCTCGTCCTGAACAACGGCTGCCTTATCATCCTCGGCAGAAACCTCCTTTGTGTCGGTCTGCTCAACATTTTTATTGTCTTCTTGAACATCCTTAGCATCATCCACATGTGAATCAAGTTCTGCCAGTTTGGCTTTCAGTTCATCAATTTCTTTCTTTTGACTCTCATTCTCAACAGAAAGCTCATCTATAACCTTCTGTTTGCTCTCTAATGCCTTTTCGACATCTTCCTCAGACACAAGTCCAGCTTCCGAGACCGGGGTGATAGAAATCAACCCACGGCCAATACGGATACGCTGTTCTTTTATGACAGATTCAAGAGCCTTCTTTTCTCCATTAAGCAAATACATAAGCATTAAGATTTAGTGATTGCTTCTTTCAAGGCTGCCAAGTCACCATAAGCGAATGCCCATGGCATATATACAGGGAAGATAACTTCTTCCTGAGCAATAAGGACAATCTCATTCTTCAACTTGCTTTCTACATCTTCAGCCCATTCAAGAGTCAATAAGGTGTAATCCACGAGATTTGCAGCTATATTAAAGTCACCAATCAGATACTTACCAGGAAGAATGTTGTTTGTTTCAATAATAGGACGTCCTGCAATATATTTAACACCGCCTATCATCTGGATAATACCAAGATTACGTCCGGTTGTATCCTTTTCACTTTCCATAGCATTAACTGTGATAGGATTCAACGCAATAGCATTCGGTGTGTACTGTGCGTATGTCATCACAGCAAAACCAGTTTTGACGACATCAAGAGAGTTAGGTTCCTCAACTGACTTAAATGCGCCATGGCTTACCTTGAAGGTCATTGATGATGTTGAGGTTTCCTCTGTATAAGCAACACCTTTCAACAAAATCTGGCGGTCGTTAATTTTCACGAGCTGGTTAGCGCTGTTGAGAGCAGTAAGTCCAGTAGCACCAGTAAATGTGATAGTCATACCATCAAGAATCTGGTCTTGAGGGTTTGTAAACTCTACGACTGTGTCCTTATTAGAGTTATAACCTGAAACTGATTTGACAGAGCCAGCAGAACCACTAACATAATCTTCAGAGATGATAGTTTCAACAGGATAAACGCCTTTGTGGTTGGCAATACCAAGCAGATTTTCTCCATTACCGTCACCGAACAGAATATTCCAATCTTCAGCCTGATATACAGCTTCAGGCAACATCTTCAAGATAAATGAACGGATAAATACACGGCTCTTAAGCATTCTCTTGGAAATAGGCAGGTGAATTCCAAGACGTTTTGTACCAGTCTGTACCTCCTTTGCCTTAAAACTTGATTCAGGCAATCTTCCGTTTTCTGTTACATAACGCGCATTACGGTCGAATTCATATACCTGAGTAAATGCAAGGTTAGGGTATTTAGGATCGCCCTCCAATGTATTCAATACATCACGCATATGAATACGTTTGTTAGATACCTGTGATACAACCCTGTTCTGCTGTTGAGTAATCAGATGGTCACCGCTATAGTTATCAGTCATGGAAACAATATCCTTCAAGCAGAAACCTTCGAACACACCTGACTTACGGCAGTTTCCAGAAGCGAACTCCTTGAATTTCTCTGAATCAAGCATTTCGTTCAACTTCTCATCAAACTTGTTGATGACTTCCATTCCGATACCTTTAGATTTCAGCTTATCGATAGTCTCACCAAGACCTTTAACCGTTTTAATGAGTTCCTCGTTATCCTTGGCAAGCTGCTTGAACTTCTCATCGTCATAGCCGTTCAACTTATCGTTCAGACTTTTCATCTTTTTTTCCAAATCTTCAGGTGAGATAACACCTTCCATAGCCTTGTTGACAACATCACACATTTTTTCTGTCATGTTGATCAGGAACTTAGCTTGTTCCTGTGGCATCCCTTCGGTCTTAATACCGAAATCTGCAACTGTAAATTTCTTCATCTTCAATTTAATTTTAATCATTATTAAATGCCTTATTCAATGAACTAAAGAAAGAAGTGCTATCAGCGGCTTTTTTCTCAACATTATCATCTTCTTGCTTACCGTCAGTTTTTTCCTGAGTGTCATTGGACGGCTCAGACTTTCCGGAGAAGATGTTAGTTCTATTATCCTGCAACAAGGCGTTACTTCTATATACTCTTCCATAACATGCCGGACAACGGACGTATGCCATGAAGTTCTGTACAGATTTCTCGGTCAACTCCAGTCCTTCCGACTTTACGGAATCAATAAGTGCAATAACTTCTGCACGTACTTCCGGTTCCAGTTTGTCTATCTCCTGACTTACGATACGGTCAGTAAGCCAGCTCGAATACATGGCAGCATTGTCAAGCACCTGCTGAGTAAATGTATGCTCATGTTGTTCATCGTAATCAAACTGGTGTCCGCAATGCGGGCAAGTAACCACGTTACCTCCATTAATTGCTTTAAGCAGAAGATTCAGTTCCATATCATATTGTTTTAATCGTTCTTCCGAATAATCAGTATTTCTGAACGCTTTCCTGATGAACTCAACTGCCTCCTTAACCTGTTCCTGCGTACCAGACTTGAGATTTACAAGGAATGTCTGAGGGTTGCTTCCCCAGCTTGTCAGAGTCGAATACTCGAACATCTTCCATTCAAGCACCTTGCACGGGTCTGTCTCATCACGCTTGATTGCTTTCACACCGATAGAGTGTTCAAGTGTTCTGCCATTCTCAGCATACAACTTATAATCAGCCAACGTGTCTCGCCCAATCTGTTTTTCAAGATTAAGCTTGCCAACCATAATGAGGTTTCCCTCTTTTTCCTCGCCACTGAGTGGTACACCCAACAACTGGTCAGTACGGTGATTAAGAAACCATCTCATCCTGCCGATATTCTCCTTCAACGTCTTGTTGAAAGAGCCAGGCATGGAAACATCGTTCTGTGAGTCTTTCACACCGATACCGTTCACAGCTACCGTTACGATACCCTTCTCATCCACATCATTTGCCTTCGTTTTGTACTGTAGGCTTTTGGTTTTCTCTTCCATTTTCAACTTCACTTTTTGTGTTAAGACTTATTACTTGTTTTACTATCTCTCTCTCCTCGTCTGACATCTCGAACAAAGTCTTGTCAAAAAGAGGTTCTTCGAATCTGCTTTCCTTTATTTGTGCCCTCCAGTCATTTATACTGATGAGGCCGCTAAGGAACTGCTCCTTACATCTAGTATTAACCATTGTCTTGACTTCCTCAGCTTCCTTCAATCCCTGCTGCAGACAATCCACATCAGAAAAATCACAATCCAAGTAATAGCCACCTTCTTCAAGTCCAAGAAATGCAGTTAGTTGCTTGCAGAATTTCTTGGCCATCGGTATGATGGTAGATGTATATACAGCCTTTTCCGCTGTTGCCTGATTGCTGAATGTTGCCTGGTCCTTACGCGGTACAAGCACTGAAGGGATACCGTATGCTCCGGCTATCTGTATAGCATCAGTCAAGGTTTCCTCAAATGGCTGCAACTCACTGATAGTAAGATTTGTCCTAACGAACGACAGAGGAACATCACTTAAACCATAAGGAAGTCTACGTTGGTCCAGCCCAAATTTTCCAAAATGACTGTCAAGTATTTCCTTCTTTTCATCTTCTGTCATTGCTGCAGTACCAGCTTCATCCTTCTTATTGGATACCAGGAACCCCAAACCACCACGTTTTACGTAAATCACGTTTCTCGCTTCATATACAGCAATAAGGTTGGATATAGGTTTCAGATGAGCGGCCAACCTGCTCTTTGATTTCAGGAACCCGTTTATTGACATATATTCAGGTGAGCCGTCACGGTCATGCCATATCTGATATGAAGGGATTTCCATCGTACTCACATATCCGTAATTCAGACGGTAACAACGGATAATATCATCTTCAGATGCTATTCCAAAGATTGGACTATTGACACTTCTGTTAGGCTCTACATTAACAAAATCAGCAGGAAGTTCCCAAAAGTTATCACACCATTTCCACTTTGGCTGGTCCTTGAATGTTTCTCCCATAGCAGCACGAAAGAAAGCATTGCCAGTGCACAGCTTATATACGAAGTGTGAATATATCATCTCGTTCCAGGACATAAGACAATTTGGCTTTGTGAGAATCTGGTTCATTCTCTTGTTTTCCCAGACCACGCTGTCGTCCTTTACCTTCTTCAATTGGAATCCGGAACCTGATATACGTGAAGCAATGTAATCAATCGGAAAGAATACTTCTGGAACAGAACGGAACAGTTCCATGTAATTATGGCCGCAAACCAGTGGGGATACGAATAACTCATGCACGTCACAACGGTCAATATAACCACTATCTTTTACACCCTCCTTTGGTGTTGATATAGTCTGTGGTTCACTGGCCATTTTCAGCCCAGCACATGCCGGAATAGTATCCTGTTTTAAAATTGTATATCCCATAGTTTATCCTTATATTACAAAGATAAATTATGGGTATATACGATGTTGATTTTGCAAAAATCTTGCAATTTACCCAAACATGGAAAATGCAAATAAAATACTATGTATCAACATATTGTAAATAAAACCAAGCTTACCCTAATTTTATGATAGTATATGCAATGCCACTTAACAGGGCACTGGCTCCACTTATATTTTCATCATTGTAGTCAAGAACTTCAGTTATGAATGCCATATACTCATCATTTTCCATACCGGTCTCAGAAAGCAGGAAGTATGACTTAATGAAATCGGATGTAGCAGCTATTCTCTTATCCATATCCTGATATTCCTTCTTAATCCTTACTTCCGGAAGCGTATTTCTCAGTTCCCTTGCCATTTGGTAATATGCAGGTGACGATTCCACGATGTACGTTCCTGCATCATGTGAACATATAACAGACTTCATCTCTTCGAGTGATACAGTTTCACGCATTACGAGGTCAAGAACATGCCATTTTTCTCCACACCTTGCAACCTGACACATATAGAACTTTCCTCCAACATTCGGCATGATGTACACTATCTTCTGTGAATACTGATACTCGACTGAAGGATTGAAGAATCCGAACACGCTTCTGTCAGAATACATGTTGCGTTTACGACGGCTCGAGAACTGGGAATACTCCTCGTACATGATGTCATGTACAACATATCTCAAAGTATCGGTAAGGTGCCCGTGTTCCTCATAGGATTGTTTCGTTACGCTGTCCTTTATCTTTGTCTTGAGGATTGCGCCATTAGCATCCTTCTGTACGCTCTGATAGTCTTCGATTGATACCCTGCAACTATCGTCTATGCTTATGCTGAGGCCGGGCAATGATTTCTCAAAAACAGCATTGACAAACTCACCGGTCATGGATACGGACGGGTTCCTGTTACCCACCTTATCCTCAACAATCCAGTTGTCTTTCTTCAACGTGTCAATAAACAGGTCCATGAATGAACGCTTCTCATCGTCGATAGTGTTGGCGGATTTGGCTGATGCATCACCATGAAGGTAGATTTTACCGTCATATCCTAACTCCTGCAGTCGCTTGGATACCAGTTTCGCGGCTCTTCTTGCGCTGTTGTTCGGGCTTTCAGCCGTGGTCTCGGCAATCTGGTACATATCCTTACCTTTGCTCAAGTCTGCCTGCCAGTAGCCGACAGATATGTACGGTAATACGTTACTATCGACAGAAAGATGAATTGGCAATCCAGGTATGTAACTGTATTCACCGCTGTTCTTTCCTACATTGAACGAACCGAGGAACTCGTTTCCGGTCTTAATTACACCCCACTCTCCCAACGCATACACGTTGTAGTAGTCCGGGTCATGAATACGGTCATGCTCGAAGTCCATCACACACTGCTCATCGTAGTATCCATACGTTCCATCAGGCGAACCAACAACCCAGAAGTTATTCAGGTATGTTGTCTGTATAACTACCATATTTGGAGGATACTCCTCAATTTCTTTAGTTACAGGATTCACTATTGAGCGCCCCTCGTTCATCTTTAAAGACTTCACCTTTGTCAGCTCTGCCGGTATTATCCGGCCGCCAATTTCTACAACCATAGGAACATCATGCAGTTTCTCGTTGTCAAGCCAGTCCTTCTTTATCCAGTGTGTTTCACTGATAGGGTTGAAGTCGGCAATAATCTGCTGCCCCTTCTTACCACGCAGACGCTTACGTATCTGCTTCAGGTCGGCATACTCAAACTCTGACAACTCTTCAAGCTGAACCCTCTTATAGTTACTGATACCCTTAATCTTTTCCGGATCATCCAAACCTGAGAAGTCAATCTTCGCACCGTTATACAGGCAACGGATTACATTCTGGTTGAACTTGAAGTATTGTGTGATTCCTAACAATGATGCCGCTACCTTGTAATCCTCATATATGGTTTTGCTGATGGATGCTCCGACCTTTCTCATCACAAGCGTATTCTCACCGTCCTGCAATGTCTGTATCAGCACGCACTGTGCTACGCTGAAAGACTTGCTCGATGATGAACCACCATACAGGATGATGAATCGAAGTGTGGCATCATTCAGATATTTCAGCAGGTAAAATGCATTCGGATTGAGTCTCTTGTGATTTATGAGCATAAATGTTCTATTTTTTAGAATTATGAGAGTATTTTTTGTATAACCTCCGTATTTTTTCTAATACTATCGTTCTATTTTTTAGAATTCACTCCTCTTCTTGGTCAAAACCAATACGAATCTCATTGATATTTCCACCTTGATTACCTCCGATGGAAATCTGTTGTGGCGCGTTCCATCCGTTCATGCTGGCCAGAAGCTTCGCCGCTTCCACCTTACCGTTGAACTCATAGCTTACCTTACCCTTGTCATTGCTTATCTTCTTCATGGCATTTCTCACACGCTTCGGCATCTGGCTGGGAGATTTCAACTTTATCTTTCCTGTTACAGGATCTACAAGATACAATTCGTTCGGGTCCATCATGACAATATCCATGAGAACCTTTTCCACCTTATCACGGCTAATTTTCGATGCTTCTGCACGTTGGGCCCTCAATTCGTCTATCCTTGCTGCAACCTTGTTACTTGCCAGCATCCGGCTTGCATTGCTCCATATCGTCTCAGGCTGCATCTTTGATGCGTCATAGGCCATCCTGTATGCTTCACTTGCATTACCGTCACAGTCAAGGTAATAATTGCAGAACTTTTCCTGTTTTTCGGTCAATTTCCTGTTGTTCATAGGCTAATGGTTATTAATGCCGACGATGCAGATTACCTGTTTCCGGTCTTTCAGCAAATCGTAGGCTGCTGTTAATGTACTTCCTGTCGTGCAGATGTCATCAAAGAGTATTACTCTCTGTTCCTTAATTGGCCGGAGAAGATAAAACTCAGGATTGATACGTGTCCTGTTGAGGCACTGCATTGCAGATTCATAGAATTTTATTTTCACCCCCTTGGCAATTTTTTGGCAAATGTCAGTGGCGAAATGGTACTCTGTGATGTGCCTGCGCTTCGGTGTGGTAATTATGCACCATTCATCGTCCGGCCGTATCAATGAAAGTATCAGTTCCGTGGCGGATTCCGAAATGACTTCTGCACACTCACCCGAACTCTTGATTTCATCCAATTGAATTCCATCCTTTGTTCTTGCAAACAGGGATATGTAATAAAACCCGCCCTTACGGTGGATTCTTACTTTAGGCTGCATGTTGCATAACCTTTCGTATTTCCTCCAGCCGCGGGCGGGTTTGTCCCAGTCATCAATCCTTATCTTTCTACCTTTCCTCACAGCCAAAAACCTTTGCTATCCCTTTACTGACTGAGGTGTAATTCAAAGGTACTGAAAAAATACCTTCATCGACAGATTGTACAGGATTGTCGAATTCTCTCTTTTCGGAAACACACTGAATATCAACGCCATTGTATTTCCTTACTTCTTCCGCAAATTGAAGTATTGTACAAGATTCAGGATTGACAATGTTTACCAGCTTTTTGTCAGAACCTATCGCATATATCAACCCGTCCACCACATCATCTATGTAGGTGAAGCACCTGGTGTTCATTCCCCCATTATACAGACTGACCTTTTCCGAATTCATGAGAGCATAGAGAAGAGTCCCTTTCCGCTGGTCAGGTCCGTACACGTTATGAAGGCGTACACCAGTCGCATTCCTACAATAAATTGAAGCATAGACTTCATCAAAATGTTTGCTTACACCGTACATACTTGTCGTGTTGCATGGATTTGCGGTGGAAGAACTTGCATACACCAGTTTCACACCGAAGCGCGTACATCCGTCAGCTATCGCAACGAATGAATCAATGTTGTCACGAAGTATTTTTTCATGATCCGAATTGAAAACGCTGGTCTGTGCGGCAAGATGTATAACAGCATCGATTCCACCCCCGGCCAGAAGGCACGGAACGCCGGCAGCTTCAGTTCCACACACACGGTCGATACCGACCACTTCAACACCACGACTTCTCAGATTCTTGCAGAGGGCTTTACCTATAAAGCCTTCACTGCCGGTTACGACAATTTTCATCATCACAGCTTGTTTAGAATTTTACATAAAACATTCAGTATGTTACCCAGTAACATCACTATTATTATCAGAAGTGCTGTATCCTGCTCAACCATCCCGATGGAATAGCAGAACAGGACAGCCACAATCATAAATATTACTCCTTTGGCCTGATAATGTTCCATCAGGACTTGATATTAAGTTCGTACTCATATCTGCTGACGGTCTTATATCCGGTAACAAGTACACGTTCACCGGAATACAGGCCGGATATGGTGTTCTCAATCACATCAAGAGAAACACGTTCATCAAACTTCAGGAACACCCTTCCTGGCACTCCGCCAGCGACGAATGAGACAAAATAATATGTTCCACGCTCCCAGTAGAACACATATAGGATGAGAAATGAAACTACCACAGAGGACAGATAAACCCAACTTGACGGTACATTAAAATCTCCTAAAATTATCAATGATGATAATACCATTGATACGATTGCCCACTCTAACAGATTAATGAGCAGGCCAACAACTTGTTTTTTCTTTGCTTTCATAAATTAATTTTTGCAGGTTAATAATTCAAAATCATACATTTACTGCAGTGCTTCGCATATTTTCTCTATGCATTCAGCATTTTCTTCGTTTAACCATTCCTTGGCCACATTCCACGCAATGCTTTTACTCGCTTTGAAATTATCAATTCGAATACTATGGTGAGACAATTTTCCTTCTGTCGGTTTCAATCCGGAATCATGCAATTCACATAAACCGTCTTTGTAGAATGTACACCAATCTCCTTCTTGTTTGGCCTGTATCATCGGTACGGGCATATCAACTACCCCCATAAGGATTCCTACATACCATTCCGTTGCTGCAAGCCTGTCTTTATATCCGGCTTCGATAAGCCTTAAAACATCTTGCGGAGTACCCAAACAAGGCGTATGACATTGCTGCTTACATAACTTGCATTTACACTGTATCGGTTTGCGGCCGGTTTTTCTGATTATTCTTTGTAACTGAGTTTCTTTAATAAGTAAGCTCATTTTGTTTCCTCCATATTAAAATCCCAAAAACTTAGTTTCCCTTTCACATTCATAATCGGCTTATCAAATAATACCGCATCCTTCAGTACCCAGTTCCAGCAACCTTTCTCTGCCCATACTGAAGGATGGTTTTGTACGCAGTCGGCTATAACCACGCTGCCGATGATGGCACCAAAAGGTAAATCATCATAGAATGTACTTTTAAGATTGGAGGGGTGCATTTGTAGTTTTAACCCTTGCTCTTTATTTAATATCCAACCATCTCCTTTACCTTTGCTTGCATGAATAAGCACCCTTTGGCCGATGTACTTCTGAGGACACTTCCATGTTCGGTTCTCGATGTCTTTGATACCGTGAGCGATTAAGCTTGCCCACGGTTGTTTGATGGATATTGCTTTCATGGCTTCAATCCTCCAGTAAATCTAAGATACGACAAAAAGCACCTTCAAGAACAGATACCCTATCCTCCATATCATTTCTGTAATCTTCATATTCACCATCTTCATACAGTTTCTCACACCCTTCATGTTTTGATGTTGAATACTCCAATGATGTATGACATATATCTGCGACATCACCAAGAAATTCATTAACAGGCTTATCGCCCAACATGGTTTCAACAGTTGTTTCAATTTTCACTTTTACTTGTTTCATAGCTTCTCCTTTCTGTTACAGCTTTTTATTCTGTGAATACCTACACATCTACCGGGCTTCATACCCTTCCGGTGGTATAGCGCATAGGTACAATAAAATTCCTTAAATCCTTTCAGCTCTTTTACATAGAACCACTTACAACCGTGACATTCAAATGGTTTCATGATTTATCCTCCATTAACTCCGGGTTATCGTGAATGTTTCCTCTAACTTGGCAAACTACATTTTTTAGTGGAATATATCCACACCCTTTTACTTCAATAATAAACCGTCCTTTGTTATATACTACTTCATATATTTGTCCATTAATTAAGACAAAATCTCCTTCGTAAATTTCATTACCGTTCTTGTCACGCAATCCGGTAAACTGGCCGATGGTTTCTTCCTCCACAGACAAATCTTTGACTACATAGGCACTGTTATCAGTATTAAATGACAGAACATTATCAAAAATAACTTTGTCTGTATAGACATAATCAAGAATACTGAATTTACATTCACCTAAATAACCATAAAGCCATTTTCTGGTCTTTTTTGATTTTCCTCTGAATTTTATTTCTCTAACCATAATCAGTCCTCCGTATTAGGTATTAAATCTTTCATATATACCCAAGTCATTACCGTATTCCATACGTATACTCCGTAGTAGCATAAATCATATTCACCATATATAGTGTTAACTAAAAGAAGCTTTCCTGGAACAGGCTTTTCTGTAGAATTATGCCAAACGGTATTTATTCTCCACTTAGCACCTTCCATAAAATCTAGCATACATACTTGTTCGTTACCAGCTCTCCAAAGTGGACGACAAGCTTCTTTGGCATATTCTTCTGCCGCCTTTTTAATGTCTTCTTTTGTCATAATTTTTTAGTATAAATCCTTATAATCATTCATACTACCCCAATAACCATATATTTCTTCATCACTCTCACCATTAAGCCGAGCTCTTTCTATTTCTTTATTCATGCTATGTGAAAGACCAGTCAAATCTCCTGAAAGACTTTCGAATGACGAACATTCTTTCGTACTATTTCTACGTATTCTGTGTGTAATGTATTTTTCAATGGTGTTGAATATTGGATTATCCTTTTCAGACATTCTTAAAGATATATATCCATAATTGAATGTAAATGGAGTCTTTAACTTTTCATATGACTCTCTGTCTTTTATATGCTTATACATCATTTCAACCGGAAAAGTCATTGGCAAACGTTCCTTCTTAATCATTATGGCTATCGCGTCATATAAATCCTGTTCTTCATCTGTCAACTTAAACCATTCTATATTTTCAAAACACCACATAATATAACCTATATGGGTAAGTATGATATATTTTATATCTTCCCCTTTATATTTTCCAAAAGTCATTTGTCTATCTTTTGTCATACGCTCAATATCTACTTAATAGTTCATAGAATTTTCGTTTCTTCTCAATGTATTTCAATCCGTTGCGTCTTAGTCCTCTCTTAGTCTTTGCTACTATCATGCAATCACTTCCAACTCCTATGTATATGCAATCTATGTGATGTGCATTATTTTGCTTCATTGCTGTTTTTATAGCTAAGTCACAATATCGGTAACTATCATTCTGTACACCTTCATAACCTTTGCTCATTATGAAGTGTCCGATTTCGTTTGCTTCTTCCTCTGAATAAGCAATGGTAAATATTTTCTTCATATACTTCTCCTTTCCACCTATCCCAGCAGCCACCACATGACTGCCAGGAACAGGTAATACAATTTCGTTTTCATTGATTATTTCTCCTTCTTTCAACTAATAATTCCAACCGTTTCTCACACTCAGCACACTCGATTTTCTTGCGCTCCAGCTTCTCGCGGAACTTAACCAGTTCCTCGTCCGTATTCTCGTCAAAGAACATGTTGTTCTGACGGTTGTGCTCGATGTACTCATTCATCTTGCGTTCTGCTTTTGTTATCTTGGCTTTTGCAGAAATCAGTTTAGACAGGCAAGAACTCACTTCAAGCGACTCTCCTGAACGCTTGTCGTAGAAGTACAGGCTTGTAGATACAATCTGTTTGGGGTATTGGCACTGTAATTTCGCCATCCTCCATCTGATTACCCATTGGTACCGGAAATACATCTCACGGGGAAGATTGTAGTGATATAAGCTTACTTGTTTTTCTGCATATCCGTAGTAAATAGTTACTTCAACCCATTGCTCAATCTTCAGTTCCCTTTCAGCTTTGGCCAAATCCTTAGCCATCTGGAACCAGTCATCCATACTTTCCTGCTTTCCCATATCATTCAAATTTCAATTCAAGTTGTTGCCAACCTGGTTCTCTGTATTTGCGATTCGTCTGCATAAAAGCTTTCCGTAAGGCTTCAGCAATCTTATCACGCATTTCTTTAGATACATGTTTCTTATCGGCATCACTGTTCATTTGGAGTATCTTGTTAAGGCTTCCGTTTATTGGCTTTTCGTCAAGGAATAGGCTGTATTCAGTAAATATCCGGTTGCAATCCTTTGCAGCTTTCTCTTCTTCCGCATCCTGGTATCGCTCTATTACTGTTTCCTGGGCTGCTCTCAAAATTCTTTGTCCGCGTTCGCTCCTGCAACCATGCCATTCATTATCGAAAATGACAGATATTGCACGCTTCTTGCGAATCTTACCCAGCTTTGCCCATCCATAATAGACTTTTAACTTTCCCATCTCACTTATTAATTACTATTGCTATAGTTTTAGTTCCAGTTCCGCTTTCCTTGAAAGTGCCTTCTTCAATCTCGAATTTCTTCCCTCCATTATCCTCCAGCCATTGTCTAAAATCCTTACACTCAGATTCACTTCCAAATTCCCAGTGAGGACCAGTTATTGCAGCCAGGACACCGCCGGGATTTAAACACTCATACATACGCCTTACATGCCGAATGTCCTGATTTTTACTGAATGGTGGATTTGCTATAATCTTATCATACTGTGCAACATCACACTTCGTGAAGTCATCTCCAAGAATACGTATATTATCCTTTTTAGATAGAATCTCCTTATTCTCAGGCATAAGTTCATAGCAATCTACAATTACGTCCGGACAGCTTCGATGAATCGCATCTATGATAGAACCAGTACCAGCACTTGGTTCCAGCACCTTTTCATCCTCATGAACACCTCCTGCAAGCATTACAAGCCAGTCTGCAACTTCGGGAGGTGTTGCAAAAAACTGAAAATCCTGCTGTAAATTGCACCGTTTACCTTCGCGAAGTATTGAAAAAACTCTTTCCGCATTGAATGGAAATGTAAATCCTTGTACTTTTCCACCCTGCCAGCTCCCCCCAGCTTCTTCTATCCATTTCTTTGCTTCTGCGTATGATTTCTTATTGAACTGAACTTGCGGAAGTTTTAGTACATTATCTTCAAGCGTACAATGACGTAGTATTTCCTCAACACTCCATTTACTTCCAGGATCATCCTTATTGCGCTTGTTGTTCTGCTCCAGTTCGTCACACCCCAACAGACGGTTCAACGACTTCTGTACTTTCACACTTATTTCTGCCATCCTTGACATCCATTGCAGGATTGCAGTCATAAACTCCAAATCCACATGTCCGGTCTCATCGTAAATGTTTTCCCGGTCTATCAATTCCGGAAGGTTATCCATGAACATGAAGCTACCATACAACGCTTCTATTAAATTCTTTTTTCTGTTCGTCATAACTTTTCTGTAAATAAATTCTTGTAGTATCAATACTTCCGTGTCCCAATAGGTCAGCCAACTGTACCACATCATTGTTTTTTTTCAGATACATTTTTGCGAAGAAATGTCGGAAAGCATGAGGATGCATTTTGCTTCTATCTATTCCGCACTTATCGCCCCAGTCTTTCATTGACTGGCACAAGCTCCTCTGTGTCAGCCTTCCGCACTTACCAACTGCTACATATCCTGTCTTGTGACTCTCCTTTACGTATGCTTTTACTTCCGCCTGTAACTGCCTGCTGAAAAAGAACCTCCGGTACTTGTTTCCCTTTCCCTTTAGAGTGACTTCACCGGAAATGATGTCATCCCACTTGAATTGGAAGAACTCGCTTACCCTAGCACCGGTTGTAGCCAGTATCTTGATGAAGAAGTACCTGTCCTTGTTAGGACAAGTTTTCAAATACTCAAGCAGCCGGTTGTATTCGGCTTCTGTCGGAACATTCTCCGTATTCAACTCCTTCTTGAACTTTGGGCGCTTCAACTCTATCGGCTTCTTCATCCATTTGCTGAAACGTTCAAGTGCGGTAATACGTAGGCGTATTGTTCTGGGAGACAATCCCTCATCCTCTAGCATCCGTACAAAACGCTTGTAATTGTCAACTGATACCTCGTTGGCGTATTCGAAATATTTCTTAATTGAAAATGAATATATTTCAATAGTGTGTGGAGAGTAATCTTCATCCTGCGTAAGGTAATACACAAATTCATTCATCAGTTTCATGTTCTTTTCAGAAACATCGCTTAGCTTCTCCAGAGGTTTAACTGATTTCTCCTTTCGTGTGCGTGAATATCCAATACCAAGAAAATTAAGGAACCCACATAGAGCATCTTTAATGTATGGCTTATCAGATAATTCAACTGCATTTTCTCTGATATAAGCCTTGTATCCTTTACGGTTCACCTGATAATCACTTTCAAGGAATAACTTTACAGCTTTAATGCTTTTACCAATAACTTCATAGCTTTTATCGGTACTATACAAGTGGGATACGTATTCTATAAATATTTTTTTATTTACGTCTTCCATATCAGTTCCATTTTTGAGGCCGGTTGTTGATTCTCTCAAAGTATGCGGCTATCTTCTTTTCCGCATCCTCACCGTCACGCACGAAAATACGTGTATGCGTTTTGTCTCCAGGAACCGAAACATATCTTCCATGCTTTTCACGTTCACGCTGCTGGTAAACCTTGATTTCTGTACCATTTGGATTCTTTTCCAGATCAATCTTTTTTGAAACATTCTCTTCACGGCTATCAAAACAACTTTGGCCGTACATTTCTTTTCCCATAATTCTTTCTTTATTGGTTTGACTTTTAATAAATATGCCACGACAAAGCGTGGCATATTCTTACATGAGACCATCAAACAGTCCCTTTTCCCTGGGATTCAAAGATTCATATTCATCTCTGAAAAATTCCTCTTTTGTCCGTCCCATCTTCTTTCCTCTTCTGGTATGTACATCGAATGTATATGAAGGAATTGGTATCGGATTTTGCCTTACATCTTCCAACCATTCATCAGCATCTATCAGAAGTTTGTCGTAAATGAAGTTCTGCAGGTGATCCGCGTCCCTACATTTACGACACTCGCACAGAAGTATTACTGCCTTGCTGACAAATATTCTACCCTTTGGCTCCTTGCTTCCCTTGTTAACCAGTTCATGACCTTGCCACAAGGCTTCAATCTCTTTCGTTATCACACCGTAACAATCCTCAGCACTTATGGTAAAAAGTCTCTTCCATACATAGTCCCTATATCCACTGGTCCACAACTCAAGAGCAAAATATCCGGCAACCGCCGCATCAGCTCTCCTTATCGCCTTCTGCATGGCTGAAGAAACCTCAAAAAAATCATATCCTCTAACGGTTCTTATAAGCATATAGCATTGACTTTTAGTTCATTACATCAGTAAAGATAGTTCAGAATGACAAGTTTTGCAAACAGAAACTTCGCCATTTTTACGCCATTTTTCAGTACTTGAACTTACACGTTATATTGTACTGAACAAGCTGCTTGGTCTTGTCTTTACCGTTATTGGTAGTTCCCTTGAGATTGATGCTGTCGCCGAAATGTTTCTTAATAAGCATTATCGACCTCTGTTCCTCAGCCTGATTCCTGAAGGCTGCCAGTCCTCCGGAGTTGACGAATGTGGATTTCTGCTCGAAGTTGTAACGAAGGTCTGTAAGTATCCTTCTTTCCTTGTACTTCATGTAACAGGAAATCCAGAAATCCTCCTTAAGCCTGAGCTCTTCATTCCACCATGTGTTCTTGTTGTAAAGCACGCCATAAGAACATCCGGTTATCATCTTTGACAACGATAGAAATGCAGTTTCATCGTACATGACCGGAGATATTCGTGCAGTAAATCCGAACAGATGCACATCCAGCATCTGAGCAATCTCGGCAAGATTGAATATTATACGCGTTATCTCGTTCTTATCCTTAATCCTCGACGGTTCTCCTTTTTCTACACATATAGATTTGCAGGCGTGGACATCATCGTCAAGCATGAACAGATTTCCGAAATGCTTAGCCATCCAGTTACGTTTGGGGATGAGTCCTACAACATCGTCCGGATGAGTGACTATCTCACAATCTGGATTGAACTGTCTGTATAGGTCCGCCTGGCTCTCTGCCACACAGATTATCGGGTCGTTCACCAGCTTTTTAGCGAACACCCTGTCATGTCGCTTATGACTTGGTATTACGATTCTCAATTGCATGGCGTACATCCTTAATATCAACTACATTGCTTTTGCTCACTTTGCCGGTCTTGTAACTCTGCATGTGCTGCATGTCAAGTGCTTCACGTAACCAGTTGCTATCCACTTCACTAGCCGACATAATGATGAATAGCTCATATTTTTCATCATACTTGGGTATAAGTGGATAAACAGCAGTTTCATCCGTTATGGCTTCGAAACGCTCCTTGAATTCGTCCTTTTCAGGTTCCGGAGCAAACTCAATACCCCAGTCCTGAAGTTCAGACTTATCCCAGTCGTTCATCATCACGTCCATATCATTCTCACCGAATGACACGTTATCCTTTGTCGCATATTCACGCAGCTTCTTTACAGGAGTCTCAGGATTTAGAACCTTGCAAGGAAGTTCCTTGTACCCAAGTTCCTTGCAGGCCCTAAGTCTTAAATTACCGCACACTACAATGTATCTTTCTCCTACAGGATAGACAATTAGTTCACGAAGATTAAGCATCTCAGGACTGTCCTCTATGCTTTTCTTCATTGCATCATAACGGTAATCCCTGAAGAACCGGGGATTTTTCGGAAGGCCATCAAGCTGGCCATTGTTGAAATCCAGCAAACTGATCTGGATTGTTTTGAAATCAAATTCTGTTGTCATATACCAACTATTTAAATCAACAACACTAATAATCAACATCACACAATAGCCGGAACATCACTTAGTCAACGCGGTATGAATTAAACTCAACCTTATCCTTCAATAGTTGTTCGATGTCATTGCATCCTATCTTCTCAAGATAGGTAAGCGTAGCTATTATGACATCTGCGGCTTCTTCCTCACGTTCACTCCAGGATGGTATATGATTGCTTCGCTCCTTACCAGCTTCAGCAAGTTCCCTCCATTCTGACGATATGGCCAGCACTACGGCTTTAGGAGAAGTAGTTTCTGTCATTTTTTTTCGCTTCAACGCTATATCAAAACATCTTTTTGCAAGTCTGTTTAACGTAATCATAATTATCTAAGTTATTGTTATCGGACTATATATCAATTAAGCAAATGATTCAGGGCGAATGAATTTTCTCCATAATGGTTGTTAAGGTTAAACAAAAGAGGAGTCTAAATGACTCCTCCGTATTCTAATTTACTGCTCACTTTCAAGTTCCTTAAGTCTCTCATTCATCTTCTCTTCCTTCTTGGAGTATGCACTTTTGAGTTTTGAAGTCATCTCATTGTACTTTTCAGGATATTGCTCGCTGAAAAGCATATTCTGCAATTCCTTCAACTGACTGTCATACATTACAGAAGCTTCAGATAATTTTGTACGAATAAATTCTCTGTACCATCTGTTTCTATCCTTAGCATTATCTGTAACATATTTCACCATATCCATCTGACCTGTTTTCAGTCCTATTGAATTAAGGAACTGATACCCAAAATTCTTCAACACCAACACATCCAAAATTGTCTGCTCGTTCAATGTCATTCCATCGGATTTGCTTGTATAGTCAGTCATATCATCTGCCCATTTACGCATGGTTTCAGTTGACTTCTCAACCATGAGTTCCTTATTGCGCTTAATCTTCTGTCTGATATTCTCTGCCTCAATCTGCTTTGATACAGTACAAGCACCTTTAACAGATGAAGATTTCTTGAGATAATAAAAAGAAACCTTGAATTCAGGTCTTCTATAATTAAGTACCTCAATACATCTATACAACTCATTATTTTCGAGCTTCTCTGCAATCCTTTCATCACCCTCATTATACCAGCATTGATGGTCGAATACGTTATCATACACTACCTCAAAGCCTATATCATTGTACATCCTAACTGCATCTTCCTTTCTCTTCTTCTCATTTTCATTATCCCATGATTTTGGAGATTCAATTAGAATGACTGATTTTCCGAATGTCAGCGGCTCTCCCTTTTTAACAAGATTGTCAGCCTCCTTCATGACACGGTATTTGACATATTCCTGCTGCTTCTTCTCGAAACATTCACGATTAATGCACTTCTGTTCCTTTCCTTTCATTTCATAGAAAAGGCACCCATGATTTGCCGTATTATTGATGCATCCGGAACATGATGGAATCGAATCACTGAAATTATCCTCAGAAAAGAACTGTGCCTTATCAATAACACAGAACAAGTCATCAATATATTCCTTTATATCAGATATGCTTGCAGCACTCTCACCATTCACGTTCTCATTATAGAATTCTTTCTGCGCATCTATATCGAGTTTAGCCAGCAACATTGCTCCTGATATTGGGATAAGTTCCTGTCTTAACATATCTATAAGCTCAGGAATAAGCCCTTTCAGCTTAACTCTGTCCTGAATGAATCTGATTGACTTACCGAATCTGACAGCAATGTCCTCAACCGCATTTCCGTTTTCAAGAAGCAAGGAAAATGCTATCGCTTCCTCAACAGGATCTACATCCTGGCGCTGCAAATTCTCTGTTATCATAGCATCGAAAGCCTGTTCGTCAGTCATTTCCCTTACTATGCAAGGTATTTCATTGTACTTGTCAGATTTTTTAGCCAGCATATTCCATGCTCGGAAACGTCTTTCACCGCATACAATCTCGTACCTCGGTTCTACAGATACAACCTCGCCGGTTTCTTCATCAATATGTGTTTCTTCATCGCTGATTTTCCTGACTGTGATAGGCTGTAACAAGCCCTGTTCTTCAATATTCTGAGCGAGTTCCTCAATCTTCGCTTCATCAAAAGTTTTACGAGGATTCATCGGTGAAGTATGTATGTACATCACCGGTATTTTTTCGATTTGTGCCATAATTTTAATATTTATTGGTTTGACTTTTAGTTTATTACATCAGTAAAGATAGTTCAGAATGACAAGTTTTGCAAACAGAAACTTCGCCATTTTATAGCCTTTTAATCACTGAAATAAATTCACGTTCAACAGTCTTTTCAAACGCATTCATCTTATCCATGCTAACACGTACAATACAATGTCCGTTAACTGTAAGATGGACATTGTACCATTCAAAATGACTACATATCTCATCCTTTTTCCTAAGCCCTTTTTCGTTGAACTTTATTTCATACACCCTTATGTTTGCAGTCATACTCTTCAAGCTGTTTTTTCAGTCTTTCAAGTTTCTTCTCTTTCATGAAGGAAAGTATATCATCAGATCTACGGAGCGCTTCCTGTGCACTCTTGTCTCCATGTGATGCCAGAACCTTCAATTGTTTGCGGTAATCATCATAATACAACCCAGATTCCTCCTGAACTCTTACCTTATGCTCATTGTACGATATTACGTCAGCCTTAGCGCATCTCTCACGATTGTATTGATTCAGCCATCCCATGATAACAGAGCCATCCAGACGATTATATATCTCTCCGTATCTACCCTTCATAGCATTTCGGAAAGCCAACTTCAAATCATCAATCTTGAAATACGGATATTCCTCGATAATTAAATCAGTTGTAATGGCTACCTGTGAATCATTCATTGTATTTGACGCATTGAAGAAATCCACAACCTCCGACAGCAATATCACAACAATTGCACGTGCATGATTTTCTCCGAATTCCATGGCAACTTTTACAAGTGCCGGCACTGATGATGCAAAAACATCATCGATACTCTTAGGTTTCAGAATCTGTAAGTATTGCTTCGGCGAGGCCTTTAAGACGGCTAACTGATTCCTTTCTGCCTCCTGCCGTATTGTTATTTCGTTTTTCGTCATAATTACCCTCCAATATCTTAGTGAAGTTTCCAGCCTTGAAAATCCAGTCAAAATCGCACTTCCAGTTTCTGTCGTTACACCCTAAAAGAAATGGACTGGCAGCCACCTTCTTCAATACGGTGAATACAGTTTCCTTGTCGTACTGGGCTATTCTTGCCTTGACAGCCTTTCGCCTTGCTTCGGTCATGTTCACGACCATTGACAATTTACCGTTGAAAGTAGTATTGAAGTATTCCTGCAATCTGACAAAATCAACATGCTCTATTTGCGGATGAGGATTCAAAGAAAGCTCGTCTTTCTTTGTATCTCCTTCTGGAGATATTTCTTTATCATTTTCTTTACTTTTCTTTACTCTACTTTTCTTTACTTTACTTTGTGTACTTCTGACATCAGAAACTTGGTTTTTGACGTCAGAAACTATTTTTCTGACATCAGAAACCATATATTCTTCAATGTACTCAATTTTTTCTCTCTTGTAAACCGCGGACTTGAATCGCTTCTGAATACCTAACGAGGTAAGTACATTATGCTTATTGTATATGTCCTGGTCAAAAAAATCAACTTGCAGAGCCTTCAATATAACTTCCTTTACAGCGCCCTCGGAAACCCCAACAGTGTCAGCAATAACAAAAGGCAAATCTTCATCCCACAAAATGTAATACCCTTTATCCTTGTAGATATTACACAGCAGGCAGATTAGTATGGAAGTAGCCTGTGAACCGCATGCCCTTGCAATCTTCCTGATTTTTATGTCTGAGAAAAAATCAACATCAAATGGGAAATAATCAATTCCCTGCTTGTTTGGTCTGGCCATAAGTACCTCCTACTTTCAGAACTCAATCGGAGTTACCTCATATTCGATACGTGGTTCCTTCTTGTCGATGAACTTCTGAATGTCTATTTGAACACAATATCTGTCATTATCAATCGTCTTGGTCTGCTGCAGGCAATCAAGAAGAATCTTAAGAGAATTGTCCAGATCCGGTCGGTTACTTGAATAATATATCTTTGCTTTCAGCTTGAAATATCCCTTTACCATCCTACCACGTTCCGGACACTGGATATAGAAATTCTTTTCATATTCAGTAAGAACCTTCTGTTTGGCCAGCTTTGCATGACCACCGACATTTACTATCTTATAACAGTTACTCTTACTTGGTATCTGTCCTCTTATCACATACATAATCTATAGTATTACATTGGTTAATTGTTTCCCGTTTGTCTTTATCATCCATTTACCTTTTTCCGGCTGCTCAATCCTCAAATCCTCTACCTTACCGAATGTTTTAATGTTTCCACACAGGTCAACCACCCAACCCTCCTTCCCTGGGTATGGCCGGATAACACGACCTACCATCTGGTAGTACAATGCAAGTGACATAGTAGGCCGGCAAAGAACGATTGTATCCAGCTCAGGATAATCAAATCCTGTAGTGAGTACACCGCAATTTGCAACAACCTTTATCTTTCCGGACTTGAAATCTGACAAGATCCGTTCACGTTCTTTCTTCGGAGTCGTTCCACTGACCACTGCACTGTCCGGAATCTCATTGGTTAGCATTTCAGCCTCCTTTACAAACCTCGTGAACACCAGTATTCCACGTCTCGGTATTCCACTCTTAGGAGCCAGCAACCTTCTTACCATGCTAATCAGATAGCCATACAGGTCAACACGTTCAAATTCCTTTGAAAGACTCGCTTCATCGAAGTCAGCACCGGTAGAATTTCTTCTGACATTCACGAGTTCTATCCTTGTCAGGTCATAATATTTCAGTTTTGTTAGAAATCCCCTTGCTAAGAGTTCGCTAACCTGACAATAATATATGACATCACTGAATACTCTCGGTCTGGTTCTTGTAAGGAATTTAAGCATCGAACCGTTCATCGTGCTGCACAATCTGTAAGGAGTAGCAGTAAGTCCGATAATACGTCTCTCAGCAGCTGCGAAGAAATCAGCATACATTCCTTCTGTCGGATTAACCAAATGGCATTCATCAATAAGAATATACCTGAAATGCTTGAAATCTTCCATGTGATTATATACGCTACCGATAGTGGCGAAGGTAATTCTGTTTATATCCTTTCTCTTGACAGAGGCAGAATAGCATCCGGCATCAAAGATTCCGTATGTCTGCAACTTTGCGAAGTTCTGTTCCAGGATTTCCTTGTTAGGCTGGAACACCAGCAACGGTTCATTCAGCCTTGCTGCTATGTCAGCTATGATGAGGCTTTTCCCGGCACCGGTAGGCAATACCATAAGATAATTTCTACCGTTTTTCAGTTTGTAGTGTGATATAGCTGCATTACTGGCATTCTGCTGGTAATCTCTTAATTGAAACTTCATATTCTGATTATTCCTTTATGAACTTTTTCATGACAGGAAGCGCACAGAGTGACAAGGCAGTCAAGGTATTCAAGTTCCTTTCCAACAATTGAAACACCATTTACCTTATATCTCTTGTGATGCACTTCCAAAGGATAGCGTGCTCCGCAAATCCTGCACTTATGCCCATCCCTTAACCTCACATTCCTTGCAACCTTTTCCCAATATGGATTGTTAAGAGAACGTGCATAATTGGACTTGCGGCCACGCTTATGCTGCAATCTACTCATCACCTACAGCGTCATTGAATTCTTCTTCACCCATAACTTCACCATCATTATCTGGAAGCATGTCATGTTCCTTGTCAAACTCTTCATCAGAAGGTTTCTCAGGAGCAGGGAAGTCAAGACCGAACAGCTCCATCATTGCTACACGGTTCTTATCTTCCTGAGCCCACAATGATGATTTATCGTAGGATGGAATCTTTTCAGATTTGGCCAGTACGACCTTACCGTTAAGAATGGAATAATACAGGAAATACCCATTCAAAGCGATACGGAATGTCTTTGTAGCCGGAAGTTTCTTTTCATCCGTTCCTTCCTGTACTTTTGCAGCGTAATCCTTAATCTGCTTGCTCAATGAATTCAACCTTTCCTCAGCATCCGTCTTGATGCGTTTGGCTTCCTCCTTAGCGTTCAACAAAGCATTCTCAGCTTCAGGAAGCTCCTGCTCTACAAGCTTGCAGTATTTCCCACGAAGGTCCGATTTCTCCACATCATCCATGTAACGCAGCGCCATCTCGTTCTCAGGGAACAAAGCATTGAAGTGTTCATTCACTGCCTTAAGGATGTCTTTCTCACTCTCAGCGTTCTCAAAATGCAGTTCCAATGGAAACTGTTCCCGAACTGCTTCCGGAAGAACAAATTTCAGTTCTTCCGGTTCGTAATCTTTAATTATTGCCATATTTAATATTTGGTTTCGTACTCGGCGGCAAACGCCGAATAATATTGGTCTGTAGGTAACGGTAGCTGTATTCCGTATTCAGTCATTATATCAGTCTTGACGGCATCCAGGAAATGTGACATCTCCATTGTGCTAAGTCCCTTTGTGCCCCTTGCAAGTTCCGTCCTCTCACCTTTCGGGGTGATAACCATCTTCGTAAGGAATTTCTTACAATACAGGTCATGTATCGTTTCCACCCCTTCCTTTGTACTCCAGTACGCTTCACCGGTGAACTCACGTAAGGCACCACCCACGCACCTGAACCACATCCACATGAGCGCGTTCTGGTCAAGCGTCCTGGGCTTAGTCTTTCTCTTGATGGTAAGAGTATATTCACCATTACGGAGAAGACTTAGCATGAAGTTGAAATCCTTGTCCATGGTGGCCTTACCGTCTTTCTTAATTATAGTAGCTTCCATAATCAGAACGGTAAATCATCACTTGGAGTCTCTGATGGTAATGGAGCTTCAGAAACATTATTCTGTGAACCACTCTTAGATGTTGTGGAAAGAATCTCCATGTTATCTGCGAATATCTCTGTGATATATCTCTTCACCTTACTGTTATCTTCATAACTTCTGGATCTGATTTTACCTTCGATAAAAACCTTGTCTCCCTTGTGAAGATATTTACCTGCAACCTCAGCAAGCCCCTTCCATAGTACAAGGTTGTGCCACTCTGTCCTGTCCGGTACCTGAGTACCATTCTGCAACGTGTATCCCTTTTCCGTCGTTGCCAGTGTGAACTGGCAGACTTTCGTTCCGGAATCAAGCGTTCTTACATCAGGGTCCTTTCCAAGATGCCCTATCAGCATTACCTTATTAAGCATTTTCTTCCTCCTTTCTTAATGTGATTCTTATAGATGCAGCAGTTTCAGTCTCCTTGATGTACTGTTTATACAACTCGGGATGCTCAGATTGAAACCTCTTAGTGTCGAAAGATTTTTTGATTCCTGCAGGTGTTATGGTAGCTTTCAATACACCTGTGTCCCACGACTTGACATCGTGTTCAACCATTGCGCGTTTCAACGAATCCTTGAAACCGTCAATGAACGGCTGTATTCTCTCAACTTCCGCTACAGCTTCAAGATATTTGTTTATCACGTCCTTTGGCAATAGCTGTACTTCATCCTGCTTGTGTTCAAGTGCAGTTTCAGTATCAAGGTAACGTGTTCCATCAATCTCACACTGCAACAGCCTTTTGACCTCCACGTCAGATTTCCGGACAAGTGGAATAAGCTCTGACTTTTCATTGTAAAGCCATACACCGTACAGTTTAGAAACCTTCAGCTCAGGATTCTGCTTTTCGAACAGGTACGCATATATTGACAACTGCCATTCGAGGTATTCAATATCAGGCTTATACGTTGTCTTGATGTCGGCAAGTGCTATAGTGCCATCCTTCTCCCAGACACAATCAATGTTTGAAGCGAAGTGCTCTTCATCTGATACAGTGTATTCATTGTCAAGTGCAGAATAACCGGCACCAGTACGTATCATAATATAACTGACTGCCTCCTGGCTTTCAGGCTCAAATCCTGTAACGTCTGCAAACTGGCAGTCATGATGAACCTTTGTTCCCCTTTCTGCAGCCCTTTCTAAGACGAACTGAGGAACATCCTTATACTTATCCGGGAACAACTGTCTCTTAATCATTCCCGTTATTCCTGAAAGCTGCTTGTCGCCCAGGAAATAGGTGTGGTTCTCTTCATTGAAAACCACACCTGACTTAACTAACTCTATCATTTTGGAAATCTTTTACACATTGTTTGAATCTCGTTCTTAAACTCAAGATTGTTTTGCATAGCAGCGTATTTTTTCCACACAGCATTAACTTCGGCTCGACTCTTACATACCCTTACTTCATCAATCGCTTCCTTTAGCTGTTTACCGGAAAATACACTTGAATTTTGCTGAGTCTTTTCAGACTTCTTTTCCTTTGGCATAGGGAACTGGTATCTTATCACACCATTGTTGTCTACAATGATACATTTACTAACCTCTCTGTTCTCGTCATACTCAATCTCACTTACAGAGAACTTAGTATAAGTAGAACATTTTCCCGAAGTGCTCTTAAAGATTTCGTTTGATTCAAGTTTTACCCAAATAAAAGGTGCCGAGTAAAGTTCTCGACCAATCCCCCAGTTGAATCCGGCACGCTTGAATGCATCGGAAGCCTGACCTTTCTCCTTTTCCGTATTGGATTCAGTTCCGACATCCTGCTTGCTCACCCATTCCTTTTTCTTTTCATCATAGATTGATATGGTACAGAATAGGTTTCCGTTCACAACTTCGTGGTCTCTCTTCCAGTTCATTGGTCCGAACACCTCATCAAGAAGTCTCATATCCACACGGGCATCCTTGTACAGCAACAATGTGCATCCTTTCTCATTGATTGTACCTATTCGGCATTCAATCTCGTTTGCTCTCAGGGTTCTTATGTTCACAATTTTGTCAGAAAGTGTCTGTTGCACTTCTTTTTCTTCCTGTTTTTCTTCCTGATTATCTTTTTCAGGAACGTCTGTTTTAGCTTTTCTTTCAGCCATAATTAAAATATTAATGGTTTGACTTTTAGTTCTTTACATCTGTAAAGGTAGTTCAGATAGTCAAGTTTTGCAATCCGAAACTTCGCCATTTTTACGCCTTAACCTTTGTTCTCATTATGATAAATAAAACCCCGGAGCATATTCCCCGGGGTACATCACACACAATCAATCCTTCCGATTTCGCGTTACCTTTCAGATAGAGTCAACGGATAACCGATGCCGCACGGATGAAAACCCTGCGCTATCTTCGCCCTACTTTCGGATTCAATAACGGATTTCTTTCTTCTTTTTAGGTTTCTTGTTGTAGTATGGCATATTATTTAAATCCCCATTCTTTCATGTAGTCAATATTTTCAGGAAATCCCTCTACCGATTTAGGACTAAGGAATATTTTCTCACTTTTCAATGGAGTGCCTCCCCATATAGTAGCAGGACATTCTTCATATTCTTCTTTAGAAACTTCACTCACACTAAAGCGTGGTTGGAAACCATATCCCATTACGCTTTCTCCTAAGTAACTACCAAACTTCTTTAAAGCCCATTGAAATGCGATTTCTTCACTGAATAATCCATTTTTAGAAAGGACTGCTGCATATATTCTATGCATATAGCATCCTGTTTCAGTTAAATCAGGATTGCAACGGATGCAGAAATAGGAAATATTTCGCAAAATCTCTTTCACATACGTTTCATGCTCCTTACATTCTTCTTCTGTAAGAAACTCTTTTCCATCATTAGCGATGTAAATAGTCTTAGTTATTTCTTTCGTTTCCATATTCTTTATTTTTGAGATTATTTGTGGGCACTACGGGAATCGAACCCGCATCTTCGACTAACAATAGAGATTTCTAACACTAACAAACAAACATGGAATGGAATTATGCCGATGTTCTACCATTAGACCAAGTGCCCAGAAAAAAAATAGTACGGACGACTTTCACAAGCCAGTCCGTACACCAAGAAATTAAAACGTAAACATTTATGTAGAAAATAACCACCTTCACAGGCTTTTAGACTTGTTCCTTTTTTTATGTCTCTTCTTGTACGAACAGTACCTTAACACATCAGCACCATTGCAGAACCATTTTCCGTTCTGACAATCTGCCTTCTTCTCAGCACGTATCTTACCGCTCTCAACAAGCTTTTCCAACCGATTCTCGGAACCGACTATTCCTGATGCCTGAGACTTGCTGAACTTTATTCCTTCCATTGCAAGAAGTATGTTCTCAAGAATCATTCCTGCTGTATTATCTGACAATATTGTAGTCATAAACTTCCCATTTAATTCGAACACCATCAGCTAACACGCGTTACAATTATTACTCCCTTTTCACGATCTGAAATGCAAGTCCATTTCATACCATTACGTCTCTCCTTATCAAGACGGCAAGTTATCGTATTCATGACCGTAATCTTCTGGTCAATATTGAACACCTCATCACTGCCAACCTTCATGTTACGAAGGGTAGCAATAACAGGTTTTCTTTCAACTACTTTTTCCATATCTCCTTCCACGTTACAACATTCAAGTTAAACGAACACACAACAAATATTACGCACACAAGCGTCCAGAATCCCTGCAACTTTCCCTGAGTAGAAAGTGCGCTGTACAACAAGCCCAAAGAGCAGGATGTTACGGCCAATGACCAGATAAACGGTGCCAGTATTTTAAAAGACAATATGGCAAACCAGATATATGACAAAATTCTCATAACAACTAAATTTAAATTCGCTCCGAGAGACGGATTCGAACCGCCACCTGCACCCAAAGTCTTTATGCCCTCAGACTGGTGCCGTTCTGCCATTAAACAACCTCGGAATGTTCCCTCCAGAATTTTATAATCATGGGATTTCTCCGGAGGGATTTCTTAATTTTACGCTGTCAAACTAAAAAATTAAGATTTATGAAACATTTTATCGAACTTCTTCTTAACCACTTAGATTCCTTATCATTACTAGTAGGAATTATATTCTTTTTTATCAGAGAACTTTACAAGTTGAGTATCAGAAAAAAAGAACTAAAATTCAAAACCTTCTACTCAAACTCCGTCAATTCCATATCAGAATTCCTCGACTCTTTTCTTTCATACAAGGCAGCAATGAGAAACATCAACCTGATTGACATCCTCAATGGGCAAACAGACATCCTTGAATTGAATAAGATAGCTTATGAGCCTCTTATTGACATGAAAAACAAGAACCTGAAATTGCATTTCTACCTTGATAAAGGACTTTATGAAAAATATGATTCACTCGTACAAAGTTCCTCACTGCTTTATGATGAACTCAGAGACATAATATACAGCAAGGATTTGCCATACCCCGATAAAATCAATAAATACGAGGAAGCATTCACGAAATTTGAAGAGACTACAGAAAATTGCTTAATCCAAGCAATTAACGAATCTCAAAAGAAGCTCAGCAATCATAAAGAAAAAAGAAATCATACATAATACAGAAGAAATGACCAACATCACAATCGCAATAGGACACCAATAATTGGCTCCGTTAAAATCAAAAGGTCGCTCTTCCTTACACGATTTCCATATTTCATAAACAAGGCATGGAGAAACCATGCCGAATGCCCATGCTGCCACAAAATAAAGCATTGCAAATAGATTTTTCAATGACTCGGCAGTTTCTATCGAATTATCTATAACCATAACAAACTAATTTGAATTAGGGCTGGAGAAGGGAGTCGAACCCTCACATCAACGATAATCATTATTGCATTCATCTATTTTTTATAACCCAGTGTTGCGCTCTACCGTTAAGCTACTCCAGCTATATCATATCGTAAAACCTATTACAATAGGCCGAATTGCTACAATTCTACACTCTGTCGGACCGCCCGTTATCCACGGTGAATTACTATACCATACCAGTATGTCCGTCAGCCAAAAGATGTCAAGGAACTCTTCTCTATTGTTCCCGGATAGGCGGTCAGGCCACACCGGGATGTGATTTGTCAATCACCGAAAACACTCATTCTCATCTCTTCCTTTGAACTAAAAAGTTCTTTCTCGGAATAGGATGCAAATGCTTCACTGGAGCATTCCTTTTCTTTTGGAACCAACATGTAATAGTAGTTCTTCTGTACTCCGTCGGAATCTACACTGATGTTGATACCCTTGATTGTTTTCTCTTCAGCCTTCATTCCTATAAGTGTCCAGACTTTCTGTCCTGGCTGATACTTGGTTGGTTTAATTTCCATAATGGTTTTGACTTTTAGTGAGGTTTTTATTACGCAAATTTGTATCTCAAATAATCGGCTTCACTTGCAAAGCCGGGGTCAACACTGCTGAAATCATCATCATTTTCAATGTTGCTTTCAGAAACTTTGAGTTCATTTTCAAGAAAACTTATGAAATCTTCCTTGCTGTCGTCTGTATTGAAGTAAGATTGCATCTCTTCTTCTGTCATAGACTTTGCTTTTTCGATGTCAGCTTTAAGACTTTCAGCTTCATTTTCGTAGAAAAATTCATCAGTTTTCATTTTCAATTATTCGTTTTAATTTCTATTTTTGTATGTGTGATTGATTGTATTGCAAAGGTATCGCAATATTGCGATATATGAAAATGTTTTCTTGTAAAAATATCGCAATATAGCTATTTTTAACATTTATGTAGGATATATGGATAAGCAGGAAATTAATAATGGACTTATTGAACGTTTAGAACAACTAATGGAATACAAGTCTTTAAATCAACGTTCCTTATCTAAAGAAATAGGATTTAGTTATTCAACGCTCAATAAATATTGTAATAAAAAAAGTAACACTATTGATTTTGAATTAATCTATAGACTTGCATCGCATTTTAGCGATATTGATACTAACTGGTTAATACAAGGTACAGGAGAAATGCTGCTGACATCTGAACAGCCAACTGCTTCAAACGAAAACGACAGATTAAGCAAGCTGATTGACACCATAGCCTTCCAGCAGGACACCATCAACAACCTGCATGGAAGAATCAAGGAATTAGAAACAACAAACAAACGCCTTGAGACACAAGTAGCATTATATATTGGCAAACAAATCGTATAATGAGTAACTTTGAAGAAAACAGAAAAGCGAAAGAAGAACGAAAGGAACGTGACAAAGCAAGCCGTGAAAACCTCGGCAAGTTCTTCTATGATTTGGCAAAATTATCATTTGCAACACTTGTTATAGGCAGTACAGCTTCAGTTATCATTCAAGAAAACAATCTTGAGTCTTGGATTATTATCTCAATTGGAGCATTCGTAACATACATTTTTGCATATATTGGATATAAAATAATAAAATGAATAGGATATGGAAGCATTGATAGCATTATTCTCGGTAATGGCAATAGTAGGAATAGCTATAGCCATTTGGCTCAATACAAAATCTGGTAAAAGATGGCTTGAAAGTTTGTAAAGTATGAATGCAGGATTATTTATTTTTATAGTACTGGCGGTTATAGCCGTTGCATTTTGGATATACACAGAAACACCATCAGGCAAAAAATGGATTAAGAACTTATAATGCAGAGAAGAATCAAGGAACTGGAAGCGGAACTGATAATAGCTAATAATGAACGTAAAATAGGATAATATGAAAAGATTTATTTTTATCGCACTTGCACTTATTATTAGTACAGTTGGACTTTATGCAGAAAATTATATTTACTGCGAACTTGTTGGAACTACAAAACTAATGAGTAACAAAGTTAAAGTTCAAGTTGACTATGGCCAGGAAACGTCTTTCTGGAAAGGTATATCATATATGAAAGACGAAAACGGGAAGAATATAGAATTCAATTCTATGGTGGATGCAATGAACTACTTCGGAAAACAAGGATGGGAATTTGTACAAGCTTATGCAGTCACAATGGGAAATCAAAACGTATACCACTGGCTATTGAAAAAAGAAGTATCTGAAGAAGAACTGAACAAAGCATTAGAAACGGAAAAGTAATAGCCTTTACATAGCATCTATTCTTATAATTGTTCATTCATCATTGACAACGTAGAATCACCTGAATAACATCATATGCAGAAATAGAATCTGGGAAGAACTGAAACAGGCAAAGTCAAGTGAATAGCCAACGGTATTTAGTATATATCCACCCACAACTCGTATGCAGATTATTAGAAATTAAATTAAACACACAACAATGAAAGCAAAAGCAAACAAAGCTATACTTGAACAAGAAAGAAAAAAGAAAGAAAGACTTGCTAATAGTTCACGTCTAACAATCATACGTATTGATTTAACACACAAAGAAGAAGAAGAAGACTTTACATTTAAAGATGCAATATGCGAAAAATATAACCTTAATACTAACATGAAATCATCAGACGTATTCGAAAGATTCAGTCAAGAATTCTATAGAGGTCTAGATAAAGATGAGTTTGTTATATTTACAGAAAAGAAAAAGGGAATAACCATATCTAAGAAGAACAGCAATCAAGTAAAGCATGACACATCACAAACATTAACAGGAAAAGAAATAGAAAAAAGAATTTTATGCCACAAGAACACAAACATACTTGAAGGTATAATTTGTGGTGGTTCTTTTGGTAGACCAAGAAATGCAAGACAATTAAAAAATAAGAACGCAAATAAGTATGTAAATAGTGATGATGTAGTAACTGATGATTACTATATATATCTATACCTACCAATGGATTATAATATTGGATATTTACTCCTACAATATTATCCGGATATAACAATTAAAAATGAATTAATAAAGTATCTAAAATCCGTTATAAGAAAAAAGAAAGGAAAATTTAACATACAAACATCATACTATGATGATGAAGAGATAAAACAACAATTTAAAGATAATTGCATTGTTGACCATTTAATTTTTAGTGAAACTTTTATAGAAGGAGATACAATAGATGACAAAGAAGGAATATCTGAAAAACAAGTTGGTGGAATAAAACTAAAGTTAGAGGTATCTTCAACAGATGACAAGCCAATAGAATATTCAGAGTCTAACCACTTTTTCAATAGAATATCTAAACATCTTTTCTTGAACAAGAAGTCTACTAAAAAATTCCAAGAAAAAAAATTAACTTTGAAAAATATAAATACAGGGAAAACCACAACAGTTGAAATTGATGGAGATTTTAAGATTAGACCTGCTATCATATTATGTGAAAAAATAACTGTTGATGATACAGGAATTCCCAATTTTAGCGAACTTAAAGAATTTTGCGAAGCAAAAATGGAAGAAATAAAAGAAAAAACTCTTCCTGGATATAAAAAACAAGAGTTATGAAAAAATCTTTCTTAAAATGGTTCACAGATCAGCTTCCAATAAAATACATTGCAGGAATAATAAAAGATGCCCATTATTGGCAAAAACATAGTTTAGTAGATTTCTTAGAAACGCAACCTAAAGAAAAAAAATATTTTACTCATTTAAAAAGAATATCATTACTCATAGCCATACTGCTAACTGTATTACTAAGCGCTGGACCAAACAAAGATTTTGCCGGATACGCAATTGCGTCATTATCTATTTTCATTGGTTTAAATATTAACCTTATAATAATGATGTTTGACAAATTCAATTCTATTGATTTTAAAACTGAAAATAAAACAATTAAAGAAAAAATAAGCATAGTGAAAAAAAGGGAGTTTTTCAAACAATTCACGTCACTTACCGCTTACTCGATATTATTATCAATTTTTCTTATAGTGCTGTTATCATTCTGCTTTCTAGATAAATATACAGAACATGTTAGTATTATTGAGAAAGTAAAATATGTGTTAAGTATTAAAATTACATATTTGGATTTCTCTTTCAATATTTTAATAAAGTCTATTTTAGAAACCTTTATATTATTATCTAGAGCTATTACGTATTACCTACTTTTTTACTATATAATTATCTTATTTTACAATATAGGTAGTGCTTATGCATTTATATCAAAAGAATATAAAAGCAAAAAGATTAAAGTCTACGATAATCAATCCATATGTAAGCATTCTATTTTCCGCCATGACAATTTTATCGGCTGTTTTTCAGCCGATA